>LBBO01000005.1_pt5 | contig 30597 bp, 34 predicted proteins | sample 329191 | NCBI WGS metagenome assembly LBBO01 (sample SAMN03174413, study PRJNA266758) | hydrothermal vent metagenome | biome: marine hydrothermal vent; feature: marine hydrothermal vent chimney; material: microbial mat material; isolation source: microbial mat from marine hydrothermal vent chimney...
TCTCTATGTGGCTACTCAATAATCTTAACAAAAATGAGAAAGAGCTTTTAGAAGAACTTGATACGCTCTCCAAGATTAATTCTCATGTCATATTTGTTTTAAATAATGTAAATGAAGGAGTTATTCCAATAGATACTCAAAGTCGTAAATTTGTCGACATGACAGGTATTATAGGACAGAAAATAGCCTCTTTTTGTGATGAAGTTTATGACGTAAAATTGGGAATAGAGAGGAGATTAAAATGATTTTAGAATGGAGCTTTTTACTTAAAAAAGCCATCTCCTTTATGATAATGCCTCTATCTATTGCTATGTTCTTAGCTCTAATAACTCTATGGTTTCTCTATAAAGAAGAGTTTAAAAAAGCCAAGTTTTACCTAACAGCCTGTGCAGTATGGATTCTACTCATTACAACGTCTCCTGTTGCAAATTTTCTTTTAAGACCCTTGGTACTTCAATACCCTCCACTAACAAACATACCTAACAATGTCAACTATATTCTACTTCTAGGTGGTGACCGAGAGAAGCGTACATGGGAAGCAATACGACTATATCAAAAAAATAAAAATTTAAAAATTATTACTTCAGGATACTCTGTTCATGGTGCATCTGATGCAGAAATTACAGCTAAGCTCTTAGAAGATTCAGGCGTAAAAAAAGAACAAATCTTTATGCAAAAAGATGCAAAAGATACAAAAGAAGAGGTATTGGCATTAAAAAAACGTTTAGGAAATAAGCCATTTATCCTTGTCACCTCTGCTTACCATATGCCTAGAGCCATGAAACTTTTTAAAAAAGAAGGATTAACTCCTATTGCAGCCCCTACCAATTATAATGAAATTTATGACAGGGGCATACTCCAAGGCATACAACTACGCAAAACAGAAAATGCTCTACATGAATACCTTGGACTTTTATGGCTAAGCATTAAAGGTTAACGCAATTGAATGCTGTTGCTCAATTCATCTAAACCTATATTAACATTGACTTTAAACATAGAAGCAAATGAAGGCTCCTCTTCTAAAGAGATATTAACAAAAGCTACATCTGTAGAGTTTAAATCTTTACGCATTTTGGCTTTAACATGGTAGAGTGAAGAGATTTCATCTACCAAGATACCCTGTATCTCTGGAACATTGGCTATAAATATTTTACCCTCAGCAAAAGGTATGATATCTTCTTTTTTTAAGCCACGGTTCGTAGCCACAGCCTCTACAAAGTTTTCATAAGTTGGTTTAAGAAGGTGGTCGGTCATGTACTTCTTATTTTCAGCATCTATCTTTGAAAAATAAGAGATAGGCTTTTTAAACTTTCCTGCTGCCATAAAGTCCTCTTCTACCCCCACTTTTTTTGCCAACTCACCCATGTTATAGTGAGGCATAATTACCCCAATAGAACCAACTATCGCATTTTTATTGGCAATCAAAGGTTTCACAGCTGACGCAATATAGTATCCACCACTCGCAGCAATGGAATCTACATACATAGTGATGTTCATATCTTTTTGATAGGCTTTAAGATACTCTGACAACTCTTCACTGGCCGTCGGAGACCCACCCGGAGAACCCATAATAAAGAGTACCGATTTAAACGATTTGTCCTCTTTAACACTATCCATTTTCTCCATAATGGTGGTGGTAAACTCTTCGGTTACTGGTTTGTCATAGCGAATTACTGCCACACTCTTATGTGCTGACTTTACATCAGAAAACATACCTGACTTCTTAAAAAGGCTTCCTATAAAAATGATCTCTGCTATCAAAATAAATCCAATAATCCAAGCCTTTAGATTCGATATAAATATCTCTTTCTTTAGAGCTTTAACTTCCTGTTTATGTACCTCTTCTTTTTGGTAAAACAACTCACGCTCATAATTTTGTACTTCTTTATGCCCTTGCAATAACTATCCTTTTTCTAAATATAATGCTATATAATTTCAAATATTATATTCAATTATTATTAAAAAAGGCTCTAAGCTGAAAAGGTCACCCTCTATGTCTACTAAAAACACCCTCGCTTTTATAAAAAACTCCTATCTTGGATTCAAATTTGCCTTTTCATATTTTTCTATATTACCTATAAACTTCAAAAGTAGTGATGACCTTTCCAAAAAAGAAGTTTTAGCCTTCATGCTCCTACTTCTGCCTTTTGTAGGCTTTATCTTGGGGTTAGGAACAGTTCTTCTCTTCTCTTTATTGGCCCATTTAGAGTGGTATGGAGCTATTATTTCAGCTGTTGTCTATATGATGCTTTATGGATTCATTCATACCGAAGCTGTTATAGATGTGGCTGACGCTATCTATGCTTCTCATTCTGGAAAAGATGCCTATGAGATTATAAAAGAGCCAACCGTTGGTGCCATGGGTGTGTTGTATGCTGTAGGTTTTCTGCTCTTGAAAGTTGCTGGTATTGTCTATCTTCTAAGCCATAACTTTCTCATGGAGTTTGTAGCTGTTTTGATAGTGAGTCGTTTCTCTCTGCTCATCTTATTTAAAGCACATCTCTTTCGTTCATCTTTTGCCACACAACTTAAAGAGGCTTTGAGACATCGCTATCTCATCGTTGCCTCCCTGTTCTTTATAGTTTTAGGTTCTCTTCTCACACCTTATTTTGTTATTTTACTCATACAAGGCGTATTTTTATCTCTTTTGATTTCACTCTTTATCAAGTCCAAAATAGGCTTTGTAAATGGTGACGTTTTAGGAGCTACGTTAGAGAGTGTTGAGATTTTGTTATTTTTGGGTGTGGCACTGTTTATGGTATAATAAAAAAACCGTAGGGTATGGCTTTAGCCCAATGCCAATATTTATAAACTATGAAGGATTTCAAAACAATGTCATACAGCTCTTGGTTCCAAGCACATGGTAAAAAACATAAAAAAATTATAGAAAAACTCAAACATCTAAATGATGATGAACTCATCGCCTATTTTAGATTTGACAACATGGTTGAAAAAGAGACCGACTTCTGCCCTCTCTATAGTGAGAACAAAAAGTGTCATGATAATGAAGCCCTCAACTGTTACTTTTGTGCCTGTCCAAACTTTCGTTTTAAAGATGATGGTTTTGAACAACAAGAGCAGCGAACCCTCTTCTCTACCTGTGGAATAGACTCAAAAGATGGTAGCCAATATATTTCCGATGATGCCATTCACCAAAACTGTGCTGGATGTTTTGTTCCCCATGCTGAGAGCTATATTAAAAAACATTTTACGCGTGATTGGTTTGAAGCGATGTCAAAAGTAAATAAAAATTTATGAGTAAAAATCCCTACTTTGTCTACATGGTTCTCTGTGCAGACAAGAGACTCTACACGGGTATCACCACCGATTTAAAACGTCGTATAGATGAACATAACTTTTCTGACAAAGGTGCCAAATACACCAAGGCTCGTCGTCCAGTAATTTTAGTCTATAGTGAAGAGCATTTAGATAGAAGCTCTGCTTCCAAACGTGAATACAAAATAAAGAAAATGAGTCGAAAAGAGAAAAAACTATTATTAAATATTGAATTATAATAGTAACTGTTATGAGAATCACAATCCGATGTAACCAAATAATGGATAAATAAATTTTGTAGAATTATCACTATAGATTATTAAGCTTATTATAATAATTTATATATAATGAAACTTAAAATCATGTAATAAAAAGGATAGGAATGTCAAAGTTGGAGTCACAAACTCACCAGTACACACCGTATGACCAAATAGACAAAGAGCAGCTCAAAAAAGATATTGAAGAGGCAAAAATAACCATAGGAGCACCATCAGAAGAAGATTTTCAACATCTTCTTAAAATGGAAAGATGGGGAAGAATGTTCACAGCTTCAGGATTTGCTATTGTACTGATACTTGCCATAACAAGTATCAGTAGTGGTTTTCTTTTTTGGTCATTGGCTATAGTAGCTGCTGTTCTTATTAGTAGTGGAAATGTTGGTAGATGGTCAAATGTGACCCATCCTATACTTCATGGAGCTTATGACAAAGTACCCAATATTCCTGAAAAATACAAAAAGAAAAACTTTGCACAAGGAAGTAGACGATTATGGGACTGGCTTGACTGGATTAAACCTGATGCTTGGATGTATGAGCATAATATTATGCACCATTACCACCTTGGTGAGACAGATGACCCAGATAATGTTGAACGAAATATGCAGTGGCTTATCCAATCAAAAACACCTATGTGGGCTAGACGACTCTTTGTTTATATTTTTGCTGCAACTTGGAAGTTTACCTACTATGCACCAAATACACTAAGAATTTTAAAAAATAAAAAGCTTAAAGAAGACAACAAAATGGAAATCATGGATTATGAATTTGACCCAAGAAAACCTTTTGGATTTGAGCTTTGGTGGGACTACTACATTCCTTATGCGTCTGTGCACTTTGTTATGATTCCTGCACTCTTCTTACCATTTGGTGTAGAAGCTGTTATTACAGCACTTATAGTTGTTGTCATGGCAGAAGCATTTGCCAATTTGCACTCATTTTTAGTGATTGTTCCTAACCACTCTGCTGATGATATCTATATGTTTAATGAGCCATATAAAGGGCATGGAGAGTTCTACCTTCGACAGATTATGGGGTCAGTTAACTACAATACAGGTTCAGACTGGATTGACTATATGCATGGTTTTCTCAACTACCAAGTAGAGCACCATATTTACCCAGATATGCCTTTGAGTTTTTACCAAAAGACACAACCTCTCATTAAAAATATTTGTAAAAAGCACAACCTTGAGTATAGACAAGAGTCGGTATTTAAACGTATGAGTATGACCATTGATCTTATGGTCGGAAAAACAAAACTACTAAGAGTTGATGGGGTTTAAGCCTCCTCTCTTCTGGCTCCTTAGAAAATTTAGGATGCATTAATCTTTTACAAGTATAATCGTCATATTAAATTTCTTACAAAACTAGGAAGTAGCGAGTTTTCTCTCACTATTTGGTGAGGCTAAAGCCATCACTTCCAATGAGTTTTATAAGATACCTATTAAATTTTCTAAGGAAAACAATGAAGAAACTTCTACTGTTATTATTAACAAGCTACACACTTATGGCAGATGCCTTACCTCAAAGTATTACGACAACTATTAAAAGTATTGACTCCAATAATGAGATAACTCTAGCAACTTCTGCACCTGAAGGGATGAGTGGGATTGTTGTTCATGATTATGGAAATGGTCTTTCTGCCATTACCAACGCTGTTATTACAGGTAAAAATGGAAAAGCTCAAATGTTGCCTTACACAGCCATACCACATGAAAATATACCCAATGTTAAAACAATCACCAAAGTAAATGATACTGTTGTTCTAGGAAATTTCTATAACAATACCCTACTCATTGCACCCAATGCAAAAGCCTATGACAGCATTACAAAAAAATTCAAAAAGACATGGATTCACCCAGACATGTATGCTTTAGACTTTATGCATGATAGCAATTACGCCATCACGCTTAAAAATTTGGAAAAGTTTTCTAAGAAAAATCAGGTTGGATTGGTACTTATTGCTACTAAAAACAGTCTGTTTATTCTTGACCCTATCAGTAAAAAGTTTATAGGGAAGCAACCTTTAACTCTGAGTTCAGACAAAGCCATGAATCCATTTTATGCAAGATTTGAGCAGATGGATACTTCAACATTTGGATTTGCAAAAGTAACGCTAACCGACTACTACAAAGCCATAGCTTCACTAAAATAGAGAGAGCAACTATATGATAGATAAAAAACACCTAAAAGCCTTTACCAATATGGTAGGAGCTGAAAACATCTACGATGACAAAGCCCACATGATAGCCTACAGTTATGATGCGACACGAACACGTTTTGAACCTGATGCTGTTATTTTTCCTAGAGATGAAGCAGATGTGGCTGAAATACTAAAGTACTGCAACAAAAACCAAATCATTATTACCCCTCGTGGTGCTGGTTCTGGCTTTACAGGTGGTGCCTTACCTGCCAATGGTGGGATTATACTCGCCATGGAAAAGCACATGAACAAAATCTTAGAGATAGACACCGAAAATATGGTAGCCGTTGTACAACCAGGGGTCATCAATATCGATTTACAAAAACATGTAGAAGAGCTAGGACTCTTCTACCCACCAGATCCTGCCAGTGAAGAGTACTCTACTTTGGGTGGAAATGTTTCTGAAAATGCAGGTGGAATGCGTGCTGCCAAGTATGGAATCACCAAAGATTATGTCATGGCACTCCGAGCTGTTCGTACCAATGGGGACATCATACGTGCAGGTAAAAGAACCATTAAAGATGTGGCTGGGTACAACACAGCAGGAATTTTAATAGCATCAGAGGGAACACTGGCTGTTCTTACGGAACTGACCCTAAAACTCATTCCAAAACCAAAATACAAAAAAACCTATATGGGGATTTTTCCTTCGGTTGAGAATGCCATGAATGCTGTCTTTAAATCTCTCTCAGCAGGTGCAAACCCTGTAGCGATGGAGTTTTTAGATGCCTTAGTTATTAAAGCCCTCATAGAAAAACTAGGTGTAGATTTACCTACAGAAGCAGGTGCTGTTTTAGTAGGTGATGTTGATGGAAACGTTCCAGAAGAGGTAGCTTTTCAACTAGAAACACTAGAAGCATCATTCAAAGAAAATGGAGCAACTGAATTTAGAATAGCCCAAGACGATGCAGAAGCAAAAGAGTTATGGTATGCTCGTAAAAATGCTTCTCAGTCCATTACTATTTTTGGGAACAAAAAGCTCAACGAAGATATCTCCGTACCTCGTTCGATGCTACCCTCTGCCCTAAAAGAAATTTACGCTTTGGGTAGTAAATATGGCTTTAAAGTCCCCTGTTTTGGTCATGCTGGTGACGGTAATATTCACGTCAATGTTATGATAGACATTTCACAACTTGACGAGGGACACAAATGTATAGAAGAGATATTCCAACTTGTTGTTAACATGGGTGGAACACTCTCTGGTGAACATGGTATAGGTACGTCAAAAGCTCCATTTATGGATATTGCTTTTAATGATGAAGAGATTCAACTCTTTAAAGATATAAAAAAGGCTTTTGACCCAAATAATATTTTGAACCCAGGGAAGATGGGGCTTTAGGACTCTCATGTAATAACGTCGGCTAAAGCCAACCCTGCACGTTTCAAACTTTATTAATGTTTATGATCTGTAGGGTTGGCTTTAGCCGACGCCCTTCTATAAACAAAAAAGGCACCCCATGAAAAAAAAACCCATAAAAATACGCCAACTTATAAAAGAGTACTACATCTTCTTACGAGATTTTCTCTCTGCTCTCTTTCAAGACAAACTCTCTTACTACTCTGCAAGTTTGAGTTACTACACACTTTTTTCTATTATTCCTCTCTTGGTGATTGTTCTCTCCATTTTTACCAATCTTCCCATATTTGAAGAGGTCTACAGTTCCATTCAAACCATACTTTTTGAAAACCTTATGCCCACACACTCTAAAGAGGTCATAACCTATATTAATAGCTTTGTTGAAAACTCTGGAAAGCTTGGTATGGTTGGGGTTATCTATGTACTGTTTGCATCTATGATGTTTTTCAAAAACTACGACTTTATAGTCAATGACATTTTTGAGTGTGAACGCCGAGGCTTTTGGTCTTCTGTTACAGTCTACTGGACATTGGTGACCTTAACCCCTATTATGTTGGTACTCTCTTTTTATGCTTCTGCTCAGATACAAGGCATCTTAGACAAAAACACATGGACAGATGGTATTCACCTTTTAACCGTGTTTCCATTTTTCATAATTTGGGGGATGTTTTTTCTTAGCTATAAAATCTCTGCCAACACAGATGTTTCCATTAAAGCTGCAGGAATTAGCTCCTTTATCGCTTCATTAGCATGGTACTTGGCAAAAATGGGTTTTATATTTTACGTCATGCACAACAAAACCTACCTAAGTATCTACGGAGGATTTAGTATTTTACTCTTCTTTTTCTTGTGGATTTATATTTCGTGGGCAATTTTCTTACATGGTTTGAAGTTTTGTCATTTGTTAGAGAGAGATGAGGAGATAGAGGCCATTAAATAGCCTCTAAAAGTGAAGTAACAACTAAGTTGTTGTTACTCCTCTAGGCACTCCAAAGCTGAAGCTTTGGAGCAAGTTAAAAATTATTCAGCATCTTTAACACAAATAACGTTTAGTCCAGTATTTCTAGTTAGAGTACCACTTTCTTGAGTCTCAATATTTGTATTCCATGCTTGATCATTGTCATGTTTTGCTATAGTAGAAGACCAATATTCAGCATGAGGAATCTTAGTTTCATCAATACCTACCAATGTATTCAACTCGTTTATGTTTGGTAAATACCACTCACCTGAAGTTCCTAAACCGTTACAATAATCCAATGCACCTTCCCAGACTTTCACTTTAGCACTAGGTTGACTCCATACCAATGAACTGTTAGAATCGGTAACAATATCTCCATCTTTAGTAAATGTATGTTTTATTGGATTAGTCACTTGACTGTCATCTACACAACGTGCCATATTTGAAGTAGATAGGACATGAACCCATCCACCATACGTAATATCTACGACAATAGTATTGCTCTCGCTAGACCAATAACCAGTTGAAGCTTTATAATCAAATGCATCGTCAATACTTGGTCCATCTTTAGAGTAGTCAACCAAAGTTAAAAGCTCAGAGATAGTTGGAAGTCTTTTAGGTGTAGCACATAATGTCTCAGAAGCTGCATACGTAATTGAGTTATTGTTTTCAACGTTATCATCCCATACCAAACCTGTTAAATTATCTTTTACAGTATTATCAGTATCATTTCTAGTAAAACTAGCCTCTACTCCTCTCTTTAACGCTCCATCATCCAAAGATACTACTTCTGTTGTTTGTCCTGTTTTTAATGGAGAGACTTTTATTACTGCTGCAGTTGCTGTTACAGTGATATCAACTGTATCTGTAGCTGTAGCTCCATCATCATCTGTTACCGTCAAGGTTAAAGTAGTATCTGCCGATGGAGAAAAAGTATATGCTGCTGTTGTTGCTACTTCTGTACCTGCGTTTGTCCAGCTATATGAAGCTATTGTTCCATCTGTGTCTGTTCCAGTACCTGTTACAGTTATAGGTGTATTTACCGTTACAGAAGCATCTTCTCCAGCATTAGCCGTTGGTGCAGTATTTCCTACTGCTGTTACAGTTATATTAACTGTATCTGTAGCTGTAGCTCCATCATCATCTGTTACAGTCAAGGTTAAAGTAGTATCTGCTGATGGAGAAAAAGTATATGCTGCTGTTGTTGCTACTTCTGTACCTGCGTTTGTCCAGCTATATGAGGCTATTGTTCCATCTGTGTCTGTTCCAGTACCCGTTACAGTTATAGGTGTATTTACCGTTACAGAAGCATCTGCTCCAGCATCAGCTGTTGGTGCAGTATTTGCTACTACTGGTGCAGGAATATTCGCAACCAATGCATCTAATTCTGTTACTGTATCTACCTCTGTACCTGTTTTAGCATCAACTAAAACATTATATGCATCTAAATTTGCTTCTGTTACACCTGTAACACCTGCAGCTGTATAATCTGCTACTGTTGGAACTGGATTTGTATTGCTTGTTGCATAATCTTTAATCTTAATTAATGCTGTCTCTGCTGGTTTTGGAGCTGGTGTGTCACTGCTTCCACACGCTGTTAAAAACATTGCTGTTGTTGCTGAAAGAATAATCTTGTTAATTGTTGTATTTGTCATTTAGGTAAACCTTCCTTTGTGTTAAAAATTGACTATGAAGAATAATAACTAGTAAAATATAAATAATTACTTAATTTTTAGTTAAATTTTTTATAAAGTAATTTTTTTTTATAAAAACTGTATTTTTTTTAACATTAAATATTATTTTTAATTTTATATCAAATAAATTTAAACACATATCAATATAAAACATCTACTATTTTTAAAAAAACCTCTCTACTAGCAAATAATAAACGATATATAAGATATTTTATGATAATTAATATAAAAATTTAATATTTATTTAATTTAAATTATATTGTTAAAACAAAAGAAAATTATGGATTTAAAGAGGGTTTTGTAGAGAAAAAGAAGATTTTATAAAAAAAGTAACACAAGAGGTTTAGATTTATAAATAATCAAAACCAATAATCACCCAACAACTCAGATGCAGTATAACAGCAAAAAGCACAGCCGTTGCACCAATGTCCTTGGCTGATTTGGCCAAAGGGTGCATGTCGGTGGTTACCAAGTCTACTACATTTTCAACAGCAGAGTTAAGTAACTCTGCAATCATGATAATGAAGTAAGTAATAATCAAAACCAATTTATATATCAACTCAAAAGGTAAAAAATAGACCAAAGGGAAAAAAACAACAGCAATCGAAAGTTCTATTTTAAAGGAGGTCTCTGTTTTAACTGCATGTACCAAACCATCCCAAGCATAAGAGGCATTTTTAAAAATGGTATATTTAGGTTTGTTGTTCATATTTTAAATTCTCCTTTCATTTAAGCAAAGCTCAAATAAAATTCCTCTCACTAAAGCTTCATCTATCGATTCAGAATATTTCATATTACAATCCAAAAGTTACAAAAACTTGACCATCACGTACATCTAAACCTTTGACAAAGCCTGAACCGATACCAGCTTTTTTAATGTTATAGATAGGCTTTTTAGCCACAGTCTCTGCGATAATCAGTCCCAGTGTCTGTCTCATGTCAGAGGTTAAGTACTTGGCTAAAGAGAAGTCATGAAACTTTAACTCTTCTACCATAGGGTTTTCCAAGTAGACGTTTTGTGTTTTAGGGTCAAACCGTACACCCGAAGCCAACTGTAAACTACCACCAATTCCATCTGGAATCAAAAAGTTAGAGAACTTAAATGAGGTTCCTACACCCAACTTGTCACTCCCCTGTTTACCTAAAACATTTGGGTCAGAGATAGAGACCGTTCCAAACTGACGTTTTTCCTCTACAGGGAACTGATTTGCCAATGTAGAGTTAATCATACCCATAGGAATAGCCACTGAGTAACCTCTTCCAGCAGGATCTACCCCAACACAAGCTGTAAAAAAAACAACCACTACAATAACAACACCTGCTACTATTTTTTTTAACATTTTCAATCCTTTAATTTTGTTTTACCAGAGTTCTTGAAAACTCATCGGAAGTGATGGCTTCAACCTCACCAATGGGGGAGGAGTAAACTCGACACTTCCTAGTGTGACATTATATCTACTATTCTATACCATGTTTTTTATTATACGCTTGAATTTTCCTAACATAGGCAGCTCGTTTCTCTTTACGTACTGCTTGACGCTTTGCCAAATGTATCTTTTCCAATGTTTTGTCTACCACCAAATAGTTATGCTTTACCAGTTTGTCCACCACCTTTTGAAAGGTAGGTGCTGCTGTATGTGAAGAAAAATAGACTTTTTTAGGTTTTATCACAAAAGCACCAATAGTATACTTATGTCCCTCTTTATCGTTGACAAAACCATAAAAGCTACTGTGGTACTCTTCTATATAGTGACCTTTGTATGCGATGTGTGCTGTTCCTGTTTTGCCACCAACCTCCAAGCCATCATACTGAGCAGCTGTTCCTGTACCTCTGTTAACCGTGCCTAACAACATATCATGAATGATACCTGCTGTTCTACTGCTACACGCCTGAAGTGAAGAGACTTCGGTATTGATACCGTATATACGACCATATTGGTCGCTTAGATGATTGACTATTTTGGGAGTAACGGCTATACCCTTATTGTTAAATGCACTGTAAGCTTTTATCATCTGCATAAAGTTGGCAAACATTCCATAACCATAAGCTGTGTTGGCACTGTGTACTCTATGATCTAACAGATAGGGTGCTTTAATACGACCCACCAGCTCTTTTGACAAATCAATACCTGAACGTTTAGAGAGTCCAAAATTTTTCCAACCATCGTGTAGCTCTTTACCTGTAAGTTTCCATGCAATTTTTGATATTCCTATGTTTGAGGAGTACATAATAATACCTTTAGGTCGTAACTCTTTAAAGTAGTCATCATCACTAATGGTATAGCTTTTTGTTACTTTAAACTTTCCACCTAAAGGAATGGCTTTTTTCAAATCTACCTTACCTCTGTCAATGGCTATCGCTAAGGTTAAAGGTTTCATCACCGAACCCGGTTCATAGAGATATTCAGAAAAGTTTGGGTTTAAAGACTTCACATCCTTTTGCTGAATATGTTTGGGGTCAAAACGCTCAGAGGTTGCCAAAGAGAGCAGCTCGCCCGTTTCCGAATTCATCACGGCAACCATAATCTCTTCTGCAGCCACTTGTGCTTTCATCTCATCAAGAACCTTTTCAACACTACGTTGAAAATCAAGATTGATGTTCAGATGCAAATTCATTCCATCAACACGATGCTGCTGTTGGCTCTCTCCATCACGTAAAGGGGTACCTAAAATGTCTCGTTTCCCTTTTATAAGACCATTCATTTCAGGTTCAAGATACGAAGCATAGGATTTCTCTAACCCCTTAATCCCAACCGGTGTTTTATAATCATCATTCACCTCTGTCTGAACATAACCAATAATAGGGGTTAAAAGGTTGTGATGAGGAAAGTGTCTGCTTTCACTTCCAGGTAAAATATCTAAACCATAAATCAAATGAGGTTTTTTAGGATCCAAAGGTCTAAAAATGTCCAAATTTGCCATTTTATAACCAAGTGATTTCAAATCACTTGCCAATCGAACATCAATATTTTCATTGAGTACAATACGACCTTGAATACTTTTTCCTGCTTTATTAACAAATTTTTGTAAAATCTCTTTTTCACTCATGCCACTATAGATACTAAAAAGTTTAACAAAGAGGTCTCGTTTTTTAGGGTCAATACTTCTTGTGTTGATCTCTGCACGAAAGAGTTTTTGACTGTAAGAGAGTACAAAGTTATCAGCAGAAATCACCTTACCTCGTACCGACTTGTTTTCAACGGTTACAAATTTACTGTCCGTCTGACGCGATGACATCACCGTTAAAGCAATAGTAAAAAGGAAAATACCTAAAAACAGTAGAGCAATAAAGATAAAACTAAAAAGTAAAATGACACTTCTGTTACGTATTAACTGATTATCTGTGGTTTCTTTAGACATACTAACCTTTAAAATTGTATAAATATTATTTAATTTATATATATAATCTTCATTCTCAAATGTAATTTTACTATTTTTTTCAAAAAATTCTGATAAAATATGTTCACTAAAGCCAAATTTTGTAATTTCTCTTACACCAAAATTGGTCTAAAATAATTTAAAGAATATAATAATGATTGATAAACCCCTCTTTGGTGCCACCGTTATACTGCTAATCCTCGGATTAGTCATGAGTTACTCGCTCTCAACCTACACTGTCATGAAATTTCACTATGCCGACACACATTTTTTTCTTAGACAGTTTATAGCTGTTGCTATAGGTATTGGTCTAATGGTTGGTCTCAGTAAGCTCGATCCTGACAAATGGTTTAAGCCCATAGGCATGATGCTTTTCTTAATTTTTTTAATTATACTGCTCATTATGCCCCTACTTCCTGAATCACTTGTACATAGTGTTGGTGGAGCAAAACGCTGGATCAACTTGGGAGCCATGTCCATCACCCCTGTTGAGTTTTATAAAATTGGATTTATTATGTTTATCTCATGGTCACTGGTTCGAACCCGTCTGCCTAAAGGTAAAATGAGTCTAGGAGATGAGATAAAAATTTTTGTACCCTATGTATTCATCTTGGGGATCAGTACGCTACTCATTGCTGTATTTCAAAAAGATTTAGGACAAACTGTCGTCCTCTCGGCAACACTGCTGATACTTTTTCTTTTAGTAGGAAGTAGTTTTCGATTCTTCTCCATGCTCTTTGGACTGGGTATTTCTGGTATTGCTATTTTAATTGTTACGCAACCACACCGAATCAAAAGGGTTCAAGATTGGTTTCTCTCACTAGACAATGAAGCCAACAGACTTGAAACATACCAAATATCAAACTCTTTAGATGCCATTCATCATGGAGGATTCTTTGGACAAGGCATTGGTAATGGACAGTACAAATTGGGCTTTCTCTCTGAGGTCAATACCGACTTTGTATTGGCAGGAATCGCTGAAGAGTTAGGATTTATAACCATTTTTGCCATTACGATGATTATGCTTTTTATTATTTTTCGTATCTTTAAAATTGCAGCAAAAGTAGAGAACCCTACCTATTACCTTTTCTCGGTTGGTGCTGCACTGCTTATTACCTTCTCTTTTTTGATTAACAGTTTTGGTATCGCTGGAATTACCCCCATTAAAGGAATTGCTGTACCATTTTTAAGTTATGGAGGCTCACAAGTTATCGCCTCCTCCTTGAGTATTGGTCTGATTTTAATGATTTCAAAAAAAGTTCAAAAAAACAACGTTTAAGGAAATATATGAGCATCATCATGACAGGTGGAGGGACAGGTGGTCACCTCACCATTATAAAAGCTGTAAAAGAAGAACTATTGAATGAAGAGCTTATCTATATAGGCTCAACCAAAGGTCAAGACCAAGCATGGTTTGGAGAAGAGAAACAGTTTAAATCAACCCATTTTTTACCCACGCAAGGGGTGGTTAACCAAGGTTTTTTAGGAAAAATAAAATCTATCTTCATGCTTATAAAAGCAACCCATAGAGCCAGAAAAATTTTAAAAGAGTCTAATGCAAAAGTGGTCTTCTGTGTGGGTGGTTTCTCTGCTGCTCCTACCTCTTTTGCAGCAAAAGTACTGGGTATTCCTCTGGTTATTCATGAACAAAATGCAGCCATTGGTTCACTCAACAAACTCTTACGCCCTTACGCCAAAGCATTTATATCTTCATATGAAGAGAACAGCTCCATCAAAGCGTACCCCATTAAAAAAGAGTATTTTGAAAAATCACGCATAAGAGATGAGATTAAAACAGTCATCTTCTTAGGTGGTTCACAAGGAGCCCAAGCCATCAACAAACTTGCCCTCCAACTTGCCCCAACCCTTAAAGAGAAAAATATAAAAATCATTCACCAAGCAGGTGAACATAATATTGATGAGGTAAAAAAAGCTTATGATAAAATAGGCACAGAAGCAGAAGTTTTTGGATTTACCACCACGCTGTCAGACTACATGAACCAAGCCGATTTTGCCATCGCCCGTTCTGGTGCTTCAACCCTATGGGAACTCTCTGCTATGGCATGTCCTACCCTCTACATCCCCTACCCTTACGCAGCAGGTGACCACCAGTTTTACAATGCAAAATTTTTAGTTGACCAAGATGTTGCATGGATTATGCGTGAAAATGAACTGGAGGCTGAAAAAGTTGTTGCACTTTTAGATGAGAACATGAAAGAAAAATCTATAAAACTTCAAGGAATAATTGAAAAAGATGGTGCTTTACAAATTGCCGAACTGCTAAAAAACATGTAGGTTTGGTAACACCGAACACGATTTATTAAATATTTTTTGTTCGATGTTACCAAACCTACGGTTATTAATCCCCCATTAAAAGAAAGTTAGCTATAATCCCAACGCTTTTTATACTAAAGTATATCTTTTACTATAAAAGAGAAGCAAAATTCTCATGTAGTTATTCCTTGAACGGTTGCACCTTGTGTGTTAAGGACTACAGTGGCATAAACCAACAGACTACGGTCTCTAAAAATTTTATTTTTGTCTTGAAATAGATAATAGAATTATCTAAAAACTATTATCTATTTTTGGACTTTTGCAAGGAGCAAAATATGGTAACAATGAAAGATTTATTAGAGTGTGGTGTACACTTCGGACACCAAACTAGAAGATGGAATCCAAAAATGAAAAGATTTATTTTTGGTGAAAGAAAAAATATCTATATTATTGACTTACAAAAAACACTTAGATACTTCAAATACACATACAATGTAGTTAAAGAAGCAGCAGCTGAAGGTCAAACAATAATCTTCGTAGGTACTAAAAAACAAGCCCGTTCAGCAGTTAAAGAACATGCTATAAGATGTGGAATGCCTTACGTTTCTACAAGATGGTTAGGTGGAATGTTAACAAACTACCCAACAATGAAAAAATCTATCAGAAAACTCGAAATCATTGAGCAGATGGAAGAGAATGGTCAACTAGAGCTTTTAACTAAAAAAGAAGCATTAATGCTTCTTAGAAAAAAAGCAAAACTTTCTGCCTACCTTGAAGGTTTCAGATACATGAAAAAACTTCCAGACATGATGTTTGTTGTTGATGCTGTTAAAGAACACATTGCTGTTAAAGAAGCTAGAAGAATGGGAATGAAAGTTATTGCACCACTTGACACAAACTGTGACCCAGATGTGGTTGATTACCCAATTCCAGGAAATGATGATGCTATTAGATCAATCAACCTTTTCTGTAGAGAGATGGCTGAAGCAATTATTGAGGGTCAAGCTGAATTGGCTGAAAAAGAGGGTAAAGCTGCTGAAAATGCACCTGCTGCTGATGCAGAACTTGGTGAAGCGATGATGGCTCAAACAGAAGACCCTACTGTAGTAGCAGAAACTGCTGTTCCTGCAGATGCTGAAGTAAAAACTGATGCACCAACAGAAGCTGAAGTTAAAGAGATTGTTGCTGAAGCTCTTGAAGAAGCAGTAACAGAAAAAGATGAGCTTACTAAACTTTCTGGTATTGGTAAAGTTAGTCAAGACAACCTTTATGCTGCTGGCATTACAACATTTGCACAAATCGCTGCTATGAGTGAAGAAGAAGCAACTGCTGCAAAAGTAAAAGCTGAAGCTATTGCAGAAGCTAAAGAATTAGGAGCATAATTTATGGCAAACTTTGGACCAAAAGAGATTAAAAAACTAAGAGAAACTACCTCTGCAGGTATGATGGATTGTAAAAATGCATTAAAAGAGACAGATGGTGATTTTGATGCTGCTGTTGCATGGTTAAGAGAGAAAGGTCTTGGAGCTGCTGCTAAAAAAGCTGGTAAAGTTGCTGCAGAAGGTGTTGTTTCTGTTCAAGTTTCTGACAACAAAGCAGTAATTATTGAGATTAACTCTCAAACAGACTTCGTTGCTCAAAATGATACTTTTAAAGCTGTTGTTGCTGAAATTACAGCTCACGCTTTTGAGAACTCTTTGGCTGATGCAGATGCAATCAACGCTTCAGAGATTAATGGTCAACCATTTGCTGAGCATCTATCTCTTCAAATTGCTACTATTGGTGAAAACCTAGTAGTAAGAAGAGCTGGAATGGTTGCTTCGACTGATGAAACTGTTGCTATTAACGGTTATGTTCATGCAAACTCAAGAGTAGCAGTACTTCTTGCTGCTAAATGTGACGATGCAGAGACTGCTAAAAAAGTAGCTGCTGAACTTAAAAATGTTGCAATGCATGCAGCTGCTATGAGTCCAAGTACCCTATCTTACAAAGATTTTGATCCTCAATTTGTAACTGATGAAACAGCTGGTAGAATTGAAAAAATTAAAAAAGAAAACGAAGAGTTAGTAAGACTTAAAAAGCCTCTTAAAAACGTACCTCAATATGTTTCTATGATGCAACTAACAGATGAAGTAGTTGCTACTGCTAAAACAGCTATCGAAGCTGAACTAGCAGCAGAAGGTAAACCTGAAAAAATTTGGGACAAGATTGTTCCTGGTAAAGTAGCAAGATTTATCTCTGATAACACACTACTAGACCAAGAACTTGCTCTTCTTGACCAAAAATATGTTATGGATGATAGCGTTACTGTTGCTCAACATATTGAAAAAATATCTGCTGGTAAAGCTACCATTACAGATTTCATCAGACTTGAAGTTGGTGAAGGTATCGAAGTTGAAGAGGAAGATTTTGCAGCAGAAGTTGCAAGTCAGATGGGTTAATCCTTCTCCCCCCATTATTGCTTGTAGGGACAACGCCCCCCCATGTTTGTCCCTACACATATCCCTCTAACTAATTTTTATGTATAATCTTTTAACTTATTATAAAGATTAAAAAACATGTCCCAACCCCTATTAAAAACAACAAATATCGCCCACACCTTTGACTACCCACTTTTTTCAAATATAGAGTTTCAACTCAATTCTAAAGAGAGCATTGCCATTGTCGGTCGTAGTGGTTCAGGGAAATCAACACTTTTGCATATCTTCTCCTCTTTTATCAAACCCAATAGGGGTCAAGTTGAGCTTTTAGAAAAAGATCTCTACGCACTCAAAGAAGAAAAAGTAGAAGCCATACGAAGAAATGATTTAGGAATTATTTTCCAAGCACACTATCTTTTTAAAGGTATGAAAGCCATAGAAAACTTGGAGATTGCGACCCTGCTCTCAAATGAAACCATTGAAGATGAACTTTTGGAACGTTTAGAGATAAAAGAACTCATGCAACAAAAAATAGGAGAACTCTCAGGAGGACAACAACAACGTATCTCCATAGCCAGAGTACTCTCTAAAAAGCCCAAAATCATCTTTGCTGATGAACCAACAGGTAACCTAGATAAAGAGACAGCCAAACTGGTTATGAACGTTCTTTTAGAATATATAGAGTCACACGATGCAGCCATGGTACTTGTCACCCATGACGAAGAGATGGCCAAACTTTGTAACAAACAATTTAGACTTGAAAATCAAACTCTAAAGGAGTTTTAATGACCGTAGTTGATATTGTTTATAAAATACTGCTCTTCTTTGTTGTCTTTTATGGGGCGATTATGATAACGGCTTTTGTTTCTAAGAAGATTCGAAAAATAGACGAGACAGATAAAGATAAAAAACTGTAAGGAGAATAACTGCTAATGCCCACACTTTCAGCCCCCTAACATTTTACAACCACAAATTATCTATAAGTCGAGTTGTTCCCACACCTGCTGCTACCAAGATGATGGTATTGCCTATCTCTACTTTTTCTATGGCTTCAAAACGACGGTTTACCAATGCCACATACTCAACATCTACTTTTGAGAGAACTTCTCTCATTGCTTCACTTATAAGTTTAACATTCAACTCTTTTTTCATCACCATCTCTGTGGCTTTTTTTAACGAACGAGAAAGGCTCAAAGCTTTTATTCTCTCCTCTTTACTTAGGTAGATATTTCGACTGCTCAATGCCAAACCATCTTCGTCACGTACTATATCACAAGGAACTATTTGAACATTTATAAAGTAGTTTCGTACCATCTGTTCTATGAGTGCCAATTGTTGGGCATCTTTTTTACCAAAGTAAGCTCTAAATTCTCTTGGTTTGTTATAGGCTATAAGGTTCAGTAGTTTCATCACCACCTGCAACATACCATTAAAATGCCCTGGACGCTTTGTCCCCTCTAAAATAAATCCTCGAACAGCTGGTGCAGTTATACTCAACTCATCAGACTCATACATCATCTCAGCTGTTGGCATAAAAATAACATCAACCCCAGAGAGTTCACAAATCTTTCTATCTGCTTCTTCTTTTCTTGGATAAGCATCAAGGTCTTCCCCCTCTAAAAACTGTGTCGGGTTCACAAATATAGAGAGCACTACAAAGTCATTCTCTTTTCTTGCTTGACGAATAAGACTTAGATGTCCTTCATGCAAAGCTCCCATCGTTGGAACAAAACCAACACTTCCATTAAATTTTTCTGTTGCTTTATATAACGCTTCTATTGAATTAACTACTATCATCACTACCTCATAAATATTTGTATAAGTATACCCAATTAGGTTTTATTAAGAACCCATTATATTTTTTTATGCTATAACTGTCTAAATAAGATAAAAAAGGTCTCAATTATGGAAGAGCTTATAGAAACGATAGAAAATGATAGCATTGTTAAGATGAAAGCCCTTTGTAAAGCAGGTATTGACCTCTCTTTGCCCATTGATGCTGGACTGGAATATGGCTTAGAAGACCCCGACTACATACCTGTACTTTTTTTCGCCATTCGTAAACATGCTTCAATAGAATTTATAGAAGTTTTACTTGAAAATGGTCTTAATATTACTGATGTAGATGACGATGGTCTAAGTGCTATAGATATCGCCATTAAATTTAAACGTGAAGATATTATTAACTTCTGTATAGATAAAGGTATGGATGTTAATGCTACGTCAAGAACAAGTGGGATTACCCCTATTGTGTTGGCTTCATGTTTTAACAACATAAGCATCGTAAAACTTCTACTTAAACATGGTGCAGAGATAAACGCACAAGACAACAATGGTATGAGTGCCAAAGATTATGCTAAAAAGTTGGGTCAAAAGAAGATGATTGCTTTTTTACATGAACATGGTGCCAAGTACAACCGTTATCTGCAAGATGCAAAACGAGAAGCCAATGAAGAACTTAGCGAAGAAGAGAAACAAAAACAAGGTGACATGAACAACCGACCAGCCCCCACAGAAGAGATGGGGTTTGATTCGATATAGAACTAAGAGATTAACTCAACAACTCTCTCTATAGGACGACCTATCACAGCTTTGTTACCTCTTATTACAATTGGGCGTTCTATTAGTTTAGGGTTAGAAACCATGGCTTCAATAAGTGTTTCTTCAGAAGTTTCACCTTTAAGGTTCAACTCTTTATAAACAGCCTCTTTGGTTCGCATTAGCTCTCTTGCTGTCATATCTAACATTTTTAAAAGTTCTGTTAACTCTTCTTTTGTTGGTACATCTTCAAGATACTTCACTACTTCAGCCTCTATCCCTTTCTCTTCCAAGAGCTTAAAAGAGTCTCTTGACTTTGAACATCGTGGGTTGTGCCAAATTTTAATATTATCCATAAGTTAATCCTTGATTTTTTGACATTTTAGCTAAAAAAGATTAAGGATTTTGAACATCAATAATCAGTCTTGCAGGAGACTCATAATCAAATACTTTAATTTTTGTTGACTCTCGAAGTTTTATATAAAATTTAAATCCACTGTCATCTAAATATTTTGCAAAATACATTTTTTCAATGATACTACTTTTTGGAAAAGTTGGAAACTTAGCAGAAAATTTTCTGTAACCATTCAAAACAACGGTAATCACTTCTCCATTGGGGTCATAATCAACTTCATAGTTTCCTACTTTATCAGAAGATGCATGAGAGCTAGCTACTTTAGCACTGTCCAAAACCAGTCGGACATAACCATCATGTCTACCTACCCTAATCGATTTAATATCTAAACCATCACTGATGGTACCACCTGTAAAGTGTTGTGAACTTTTTTCAATGCTCTCTTCTAAAATATCACTCTTCTCTACCTCTTGGGGCTGACTATTTACTAAAGATATCTCTTCGGCATAATTGTCTTCACCTTGATCAATATAGTATGATTTTGAATTGGTAGGGTCATCTGCCTCTACATCTTCATGAATCATATCAATAATAGCACTCTCTTTATCTTCAGTAGTTGAACTGTTGGTATCATATCGGGTACCTGTTTCACATGCTGTCAATAATAAAACCCATGAAAATAAAACTAAATTTTTCATCCTCTTACCTTTCTTAAATAAAAATATATTTTTATTATAACGTAAAACTAAAATCTATACCCTATGATTAATTATGTTTTTTAATATTATAGAAGACAAATCTAAACTTACTTTTGTACCCTCCCCTTTTTTAGAGGTGATTCTAATCTTGATTTTTTCATCATCACAATAAGCTTTAACCAATGCCAAACCAATACCCTCTCCATAAGCTGTATTGTCCAGTTGATAGTAACGTTCATAGATGGTTACAAGCTCTGTCTCATCCATTCCTATACCTTGGTCAGTAATGGTTAACGTATGCTCTTGTAAGAGAATCTCTATGGGTGCATCTTTATCAGAATACTTCATTGCATTGGAGATAATATTCTCCAACATCTTCTCAAAACCTATCTTGTCAACATTCACTCTATGGGGTTCAAGCTTTAGTACAAAAGGGTTTCTATTTAAAAGTTTCATCGCCTCAACCCTTTCAATAATTAAATCTTCTACTAAAAACTCCTCTTTTTCTATGGTATGAATCTCTTTTTTAATAGAGTAAACCAACTCAGTATAGAGACGTTTTAAACGATATGTTGAGGCATCAATACGGGACAATCGTTTCAGACTTTTTTCATTATCTTTCAGTGTCCGTTGCAACAATGAGCTGTTGGCTTGAATGGTCGAAATAGGGATGTTAAGTTCATGAACAATCTCTTTGGTCAAGTGCAATAGATTTTCATCAATCTTCAGCTTTTGACTTAAAATATAGCTGTTTAAAATATACCCAAATAAAATACTTATAAGTAGCACGATCAAACTGCCCACGAGAAAAGCATTTTCAGAGAAAGCACGGGCTTCTAGAAAAAAATAAAAACCAGAAAGTAAAACAACAACAGAGAGTACATACAACAGTGTAGGAATTAAAATATCTCTGTTCATCTAAACCTCACTCTGTATAAAGCGATACCCAATACCCCTAATATTTTGTATGGCTCGGGGGAAATACTTTTTCAAAGAGGTCACATAGACACGAATGGCACCCAAACTTGCCTCTTCATTGGTATGCCACAGGTTAGACTCTATCTCCTCTAGCGTCACCACTTCTCCTTTAGCAATGAGCAAAAGTAGCAGTAGGTCAATCGCTTTACTCGTTAAAGTTACCTGTCTGTTTTCATAATAGAGCTCTTTAGCATTACAATCAATCATATAGTCACCCAATTGAAGTTTATCGCTACGAATTTGTCGTCGAAAGAGTGCTTGAATACGTAACAACAGTTCATCCAAATCGATGGGTTTTTTCATGTAGTCATCAGCACCTCTACTAAAACCTTCTATCAGAGAGTTTTTATCATCACGAGAAGTTAGAAAAATCGTAGGTGTCATATCAGCAGCATCACGAAGTTTTTTAAGCAGGTCAAACCCACTCTCATAGGGCAAGTTCACATCAAAGAGATAGAGGTCAAATTTATGTTCATAAGCAAGATCTAACGCCGTATAAGGGTCCAACGCTGTATTTAACTCAAACCCCTCCTCCTCCAAGAAGTCTTCAAGTGTTTCGTTAAAGAGTTTGTCATCTTCTAAGAGGAGAATTTTCATTTAGCAGTCCATTTACATATACATTCCACCATTTACTTTTAAAGTTTCACCTGTAATATAAGATGAATGGTCACTCAAAAGAAATGCTGTTGCTTCTGCAACCTCTGACGGGTTACCAAAACGTCCCATAGGAATTTTAGCTGTAAAGGCATCTTTTACCTCATCTTTTAAAACAGCTGTCATTTCAGTAGCTATAAACCCAGGAGTAATTGTATTGTAACGAATACCACTAGTAGCAGCTTCAATGGCAAATGATTTTGTCATTGCAATTGCTCCACCCTTTGAAGCAGCATAATTGGTCTGACCAGCATTTCCTGTTTCACCTACAATAGAAGCGATATTTACCACAGAACCAAAACGTTTTTTACGCATACTCTTTAATGCTTCACGACAACCAATAAAAGTAGATTTTAAATTTGCATCGATAACCGACATAAAATCATCTGCTTTCATTCTCATTGCCAGTTTATCATTGGTAATTCCTGCATTATTTACCAAGTAAGAGAGTTCACCATCAGCAGCTACAATGCTCTTAATTGCAGCAACAAATGCAGCCTCATCACTGACATCAAAACCAATCACTTCTGCTTCTCCACCAGCAGCCACAATATCTGATTGAACAGCTTTTGCTTCAGCCTCTCCACTTCTATAATTTACCCACACTTTAAGACCGAAACCTGCTAAACTTTTAGCAATCTCTGCTCCAATCCCTCTACTTGAACCTGTTACGAGTACATTTTTACCTGTAAACTTCATTATAACCCTTTATTTATCATTGTGCTTATTGTAGTATATTGGTCGTTAAATTGTTATGAAAGAGATGGTAAGAGTCAAATTTGAAAGAAGGAGTTGGAGTAAATAGCACAAAAAGTGTGCTACTCTTTGTTATCCATTAGGGAAAAATGCTGCTTTAACCTTCTCAAACAAATCATAATCTTCATCTTGAAGTTTGTTTTTGACAATAATATGATTGAGCTGCTTAAGTACAGACATCTTTGTATAGGTTTCGTTGTGTAACGCATTGGCAATTATAGATATTTGCGTATCGATGTTGTACTCTTTCTCCATAACATCATCAAGAAGCTGATTTGCCTCTTCACAGGTTGCAGATTCAAAATCCTGCTGTATAAAACGACAGAAGAGAGGACGCTCTACATCTAAATCTTTATCATCCATTTTTATGACATGACAGAAAAGTGCTGCCACTGACTCTTTGATCATTGTATCCATGCTGTCTCCCTTTTTTAAAATTATGCTTATATAATAGCAAAATAAACATAATTTAAAGTAAATGTGTGTTTTCTTGTTACATTTATGTTACATTTGGGAAAAGCTTTTTCTTAATACTCTCAAAGAGTTTATAATCGTCTGGAGCAATGGTATCTGAGTATATCATATGATTTAACTGCTCTAAAATATGCATCTTACTTAAGTTGTCATCTTTGAGTGCCTCACAGATAATATCCACATGTTTATCAAGGTCATACTCTTCCAACATCGCTTCCCTTAAAAACTCTGTAGCTTCCTCTTTCTTACATTCAAAATTTTGTCCCATCAGTGAACAAAAAAGAGGAATCTGCTTCTCAATATCTCGCTTATCTACTTTTACGATATGTGCCAATAGCGTGGCAACGGATCTTTTTATTTTTTATCCATAATTTTTCCTTTTTTATGCTTTAACATTATAACATATCTAAATCAATGAATTATCCATCTCTTTAGGTACATCAAGACCCATAATCTCTAACACCGTTGGAGCCACATTGTTTAAGGCTCCCCCACTTTTAAGCTCTGTTACACCATCAGCCATAACATAACACCACACTTCACCAACGGTATGATTGGTTAAAACATGACCTTCACTATCCTTCATCTCTTCACAGTTTCCATGATCAGAAGTTAAAACAATGGCATAGTTCTTCTCTTTTGATTTAGCGATAATTTGTCCCAACTCATTGTCTACAGCATTAACAGCCAAACAAGCAGCTTCGTAGTTTCCTGTATGACCTACCATGTCACCATTGGCAAAGTTTACAATGATTAGATCATACGCTTCATCCATACCCGTACGCACTGCTTCACCCACTTGAGGAGCAGACATTTCAGGCTTCATATCATACGTTTTTACATCGGGACTGGGAATGAGTACTCTACTTTCACCAATCATCGGCTCCTCGACTCCACCATTGAAGAAAAATGTCACATGGGCATACTTCTCTGTCTCTGCTGTATGAAGTTGGGTTAATTTTGCATCGGAAACCACTTGAGCCAAGGTATTAACAGGTACCTTTTTTGAGAACATTATAGGGTAAGGAAATGAGGCATCATATTGAGTCATGGTGGTGATGTTTAGGGGTAAAAACTCTCTTTGGAATCCATTAAACTCTCTATTCCCTAAAGCTGTTGTAATCTCACGAAACCTATCTGAACGGAAATTTGCCATAATAACAGCATCATTTTCTTTCATCCCCTCATAACCATTTAATGCCACAGGTTCTATAAACTCATCGTAAATATTAGAAGCGTATGAATGCTCAATATACTCTTTTGCACTCAACTCACTTGAACACTTTGCAGTAACAATGGCACAGTACCCCTTCTCAACACGTTCCCAACGGTTGTCTCTGTCCATGGTATAGAAACGTCCACCGATGGTTGCTATTTTAATCTTCTCACTACAGATATTTTCTATCTGCTCCAGATAACTCTGAGCAGAACTAGGGGAGACATCACGACCATCTGTAATAAGATGTAAGTAAACCTCTTTACCTCTCTTCTCAGAAAGCTTTGCCAGACCAATAATGTGATCAATATGCGAATGCACCCCACCATCACTAAGCAGACCTACAATATGCACACGACTACTCTTTTCTAAAGTGGCATTAAGTGCTTCATTTTTTTCTATACTTCCATCATCAAGTGCTAAAGTAATCTTTACCAAATCTTGATACAACACACGACCAGCCCCAATACTCATATGACCCACTTCCGAGTTCCCCATCTGCCCCTCTGGTAAACCAACACTTAACCCATGAGTTGAAATTAATGTTTTAGGAATATCTTGTAACAATTTGTCATATGTTGGTTTTATAGCATCTTTAAACGCATTACAACTACTATCCGGTTTACACCCTATTCCATCAGTGATAATTAAGACTGTTTTTTGAATCTTCATTCTGCTTTGACCCCATATTTATAAAATTTTAAGTAAGATATCACTTATTTACTTAAGAATAGGATTTTTATTAACCATGCTATATTTTTTTTACGAACAGTTCAACATTAACATTTTTCAATATATTTCTCTCCGAGCAGGTATCGGATTTTTTATCGCTTTTTTACTAACACTTTTTTTTCTACCTAAGTTTATGGCTTGGGCAATCTCTAGAAAAGCTCAACAACCCATTAACAAGTACGTTCCCAACCACGCCAGCAAACAAAATACGCCAACCATGGGAGGTGCTATTTTTATTATTGCGACCATTATTGGTATTTTACTCACGGCAAACCTTGGAAACCACTATGTCATTGCTGGACTCATCACCATTATAGGTTTTGGTTTGGTAGGATTCCAAGATGATTTGGGGAAGATTTTAACAGGAGACAACCTCCAAGGTTTAAGCAGTAGAGGGAAACTTTTACTTCAAGCTTTGGTAGGTGTGGCTGTAGCTATCTATCTTATTTTTGTAGCCGACTTTCCCACCACCATCTATGTACCATTTTTAAAAGAACCTATCTTTGACATGGGTAACTATACCATTCTCTTTTGGGTTTTTGTCTTCTTGGCCACCACCAATGCAGTGAACCTCACCGATGGTCTTGATGGATTGGCAACCGTTCCCTCTATTATCGCTTTAAGCACTTTAGGAATCATCGTCTACCTTACCGGTCATGCTATCTTCTCAGGTTACCTACTTATGCCAAACATCAAAGGTGTGGGGGAAGTCACCATACTTGCAGCAACCCTCTCAGGAGCCCTGCTTGGCTTCTTATGGTACAACTGTTACCCTGCAGAAGTTTTCATGGGGGACACAGGTTCTCTTGCCATCGGTGGGGTTATCGCCTACATGGCGATTATCGGAAAAAGTGAACTCTTACTGGTACTGATTGGCTTCATATTTGTCATCGAAACCATCTCGGTTATTCTACAAATAGGAAGTTACAAAATCCGTAAAAAACGGGTCTTCCTCATGGCTCCCATCCATCATCACTTCGAAATGAAAAAATGGGCAGAAAACAAGATTATTGTACGTTTTTGGATGATTGCATTTTTGTCTAATCTTGTTGCTTTGATTACGTTAAAAATTCGATAAGGAGAAATGAAATGAATAAACCAACCCTTTTCGGATACGGACTAACAACAAAAGCCATTGCTAAAAAACTGGGTGGAGGATGTATCTTCTACGATGATAAAACAACAGAAACCTATATAGATAAAGAGAACAACATCATTCACCCTTCAAAAAGTTTCAATCCTGCGAAAAGCAAACTGGAAGTGACCACACCAAGCTTTCCACCCTCACACCCTTTGGTAAAAGCTGCACAAAATCTCATAAGTGAATATGATTTCTTTGCTAAAGAGATGCCTTTTAGCATCTGGATATCTGGAACCAATGGGAAAACAACCACCACACAGATGCTTACTCACCTTTTAGAAAAACGAGGGGGAGTTTCGGGAGGGAATATTGGTACACCTTTAGCAGAATTGGATAGAGAAGCTCCTATATGGATACTGGAATCAAGCTCATTTACTTTACACCATACCAATGTCGCTTCACCAAACATCTACCTACTGCTACCTATCACCCCTGACCATTTAGATTGGCACGGAACAGCTGAACAGTATGAAGCAGATAAATTAAAACCTCTACTCACCATGAAAGAGGGAGAGATGGCACTCATACCCAAAGGTCTCAACCTACCCCAAACCAATGCTTTTGTAGTAGAGTATGACTCAGCAGAATTTGTAGCCAACTATTTTGACATTGACAGCTCAAAAATAAACTTCAAAGCAGCCTTCTTAGAAGATGCCCTTTTAGCCCTAGCCGTGACTAAAACCCTTTTTGATGAGATAGATTATGAGACGATTAATAGCTTCAAACTGGACAACCACCGACAAGAAGAGACCACCGACAGCCAAGGACGACTCTGGGTAAACGACTCAAAAGCCACCAACCTAGATGCAACCGTTCAAGCTGTAAAAGGTTACGATGAGAGATTCATACGACTTATCATCGGTGGGAATGACAAAGGAGCCGATTTAACCCCTCTATTTGAGCTTTTAAAAGGCAAAGAGGTGCAACTCTATACCATCGGTGCCAATTCAGAAAAACTGGCCAAATTCGCTAAAGAACACAACATTAACTTCACAGCTTGTAAAATACTAGAGAATGCTGTCAACACCATAGCAGAAGAACGTACCCAAAATGACGTAGCCCTACTCTCCCCAGCAGCAGCAAGTTTCGACCAATTCAACTCCTACAAACACCGAGGAGAAGAGTTTTTTCGATTTGTAAAAAATATATAATTTTTAAGAATATATTAAGTTTAAGTGGCTATAATTTCAGCCACTTCAAACAAGAAGTACTACTAAAAGTGGCTCCATAGCTCAGTTGGTAGAGCAAAGGATTGAAAATCCTTGTGTCGGCGGTTCGATTCCGTCTGGCGCCACCATTTATCTAATTATCCTAAAAAATTATATATATTACCTAAACAGATAATATATACTACACTCAATACTTATCTAAGCTATTCAGTTTTCAATCTTTTATAATTTTAACGCTTCTCCCCATAACCCCGAATCTCCTCAAAAATCTCATCTTTAGAGAGTACCCATCTATCTATAAGTACATCTGCTAAATGCTTAATTAACTCCTTATCTTCCTCTAATAAAACCAAAGTCTCTTGGTAGAGTTCTTTTGCCTTAGCTTCCATCTCTTTGTAGGCGACATCTTTTAATGGGTCAATATTGTCCAGCTTTAATTTACTCTGTGAATAGGCAGAGGTCTCTATAAAGAGGTGATTTAAAATTCTTGTAATCTTTTCTATATCATTTGAAGCACCTGTGGTAATGTTCTGTTTTCCGAAAATAAGCTCTTCTGAGGCTACCCCTCCATAGAGGATTTTAACCTCTTTTTCTAGCTCTGCTATGCTGCTTAACAAAATATCTTCTGATTCATTGAGTACATACCCTAAAGCGTTGACTCTTGATATGTTTTCTGAAGAGATTTTAATCACCTTCATCTTCTCTTTGGTCTTCTCTAAGTCAAATGTATTCTCTTCCATCGACTGCTTAAAGTCTGCCATAAAATGACCTATCTCATGAATGGCAATAATATGACGTTCTTTCTCTCTGTTCTTAGTGGTTTTTCTGTTCGATTTACCAATCATCACCACCTCGAAAGCTTTCATAAGATGCTCATCATTCACATGTTCTTTTTCTGCAATGGCAAGAAGTGAAGCCTCTTGAATGATGGTCTGAAGTGTTCTAGGGCTGGTATTTGAAAAGGCTTTCGCCAATCTTTCTATATGTATATGTTCTTCTCTGTTTTCAACTTTTCCTAAAAAGTGTTTTAACAACGCTTCCCTCTCCTCTTCATTAGGAAGTCTAAAGTGAATTTTCTTCTTAAAACGTGCAGCCATCGCTTCGTCTAGTTGCATGTTACTCTCATCGAAGTTGGAAGCAACAATGGTAATAATACGTACATCATGAATGGTCTTCACTCCCTCTAAATGGGTCAAGAGTTCATTGGGTGTATCATCTGCCCACTTTTCACGTGATTGTCCACGTTTCATAAGTAAGTTTTGAGCCTCATCTATAAAAACAATACAGGTATTAAACTTATTGTCAGATGCCAGTTGATTGGCTTTACTGTAGATACTTTTAATCACCTTGGCTCCACCACCCACAAAACCTGTCTCTATGTTTCCTGTGGTCACCAAAATAGGAACTTCCAGCTCTTTGGCTATCTGTACTGCCATGGTTGTTTTTCCTGTACCTTGAGTACCTGAGAACATAATGTTAAAGAAATCTTCTATACCATACTTGGCATACAAGTTGACATTTTTAAGCATGTCAACCAAGTGTTTAATCTCCTCTTTCACATCTTCATAGCCGATGATCTCCTCCATGCTTCCTTTTATCTCTTTGGGTTTATAGACACGGAACTTGTTGCTATTGATAAGCATACCCGAACTTTGAAGCATGTAGATAATAAGAACTATTAAAAGAATTTCAAACATATGAGTTGTTAAAAAAGACAAAATAATAAAACCAGGTATCATATCTTCTTGTTTAACCCACTGGTAATTGATATTGTTCTTAATCAACTCCTGCTCAATATTTCGGGTGATACTATAAATAGGAATGTCTCTAATCTCTCGTGAGCTGTTGTCTTCTTTTAAAATCACATTTACATTCAGTTCATTGTCAACAATAAAATAGACCTTTTCAGCCTTTAAAATCTCATCAACAGCTGAGTTGTTCATATCGGAATACTTCAGTTCTGTCATCTCTTTAGAGATTCGTTGTAACTCTGTCTCTTCACCTTTTAGAGAAGATGCTAAATACATTGCCATATCTAAAGAAAGAACAAA
>LBBO01000004.1_pt22 | contig 26693 bp, 23 predicted proteins | sample 329191 | NCBI WGS metagenome assembly LBBO01 (sample SAMN03174413, study PRJNA266758) | hydrothermal vent metagenome | biome: marine hydrothermal vent; feature: marine hydrothermal vent chimney; material: microbial mat material; isolation source: microbial mat from marine hydrothermal vent chimney...
TGTTAAATAAGCTTGTTTGTTATTTTTATGCTAAATATAACAATTTTTATTATATATAAATATTATATAGTATATAATAACAATTAAGAACAATTAAAATTATTAGAGAAGGAGCAAAGAATATGGTTAAAGAAAAAGTTGTTGAAACCATAAAAAGAACACCTTTTTATGGCTGGTATCGAAAAAATTTTTATGAAACAAGTATCAAAGATTATAATCAAAAAATTATAGATAATAAAGATGCAAACCAACATATCATTAATTATTTAGTTGAAAATAAACCGATGATGGTCTCTCGATTGGGGAGTGGTGAATTAAAAATACTAAAGTCTTTTCACCGAAAAGAAGCATATACAGAAGGTCAAAAAGATGCAATAAAATATGCAGCAGGGGTATTTCCAAATGACGATTCAATTCTAGATAGATTTTCTGAGCTATATCTTGAAAGTAGTAATAATATTGATCTACTTGGTGTTTGGTTTAATCCTTTTGAAGATACTCTTGCTAATGAATATTGTCCAAATGCAGAACTAACAAGATTAGAGAATTTGGAACCATATTTTTCTGATAATCCATGGTCCTATTATTTAAAAGGTAAAAAAGTATTGGTGATTAATCCATTTGCTACCAGTATAGATACGCAGTATAAAAAAAGAGAAAAGCTGTTTAAAGATTCAACTATTTTACCAGAATTTGAACTAATTACTTATAAACCAGTTGTATCTTTTGACGGGAGTTCTGATTATGAAACTTGGTTTGATGCTTTAGAATTTATGAAAAATGAGATTTCCGAAATAGATTTTGATATAGCAATTATTGGTGCAGGTGCTTATGGATTACCATTGGCTTCATACATTAAACAGATAGGTAAACAAGCAATCCATATGGGTGGTTCTACTCAAATGTTATTTGGTGTCTATGGTAGACGATGGGAACTTCTTCCTAGTTTCCAAGATATTATTAATAAAGATTGGATTAAGCCATTGAAGACTGAAACGCCAAAAAGTGCCAAGAAAGTTGAAAATGCATGTTATTGGTAATGTTTATTGGCTAAATTATTTTATGAAAATAAGTAACTCTTAACCCCTTATGCTATAATAATTTTTAAAATATCAAGGATTATTATGCAAGAGAACAACATGCGACTCATAGATGAGGCACTCTCCTCGGAACCTATTAAAAATACTTTTCGTTTGGGTTGGGAGTTTGTCACCCTCAATAAAAAGTTTACAATGAGCATGATGGTGGTGATTTTGGTTTTAACACTGCTCTCAATGATTCCTATTCTTGGAGTTGTATTTTCTGTTTTTTCTACTGCTTTGATCTTGTCGATTCAGATTTATGCAGGTAGATTGGTTTATGAGACAGAAAATATAGAGACCTTTGTAGATGAAGTTCATAATGCAGATGGAGAGACTATAGTTAAGAGTTATTTTGCTCCGGCTTTAGGAGCCTATATGGGTTGGATGGTGATGGGATTGCTTCTTATAGGAGTTATCACATTGATGATAGGTGGTATGGGAGGTGTGTCAGAAAATATGAATAATACTCAACTCCTGACTCTTATGTCAGGTATTGGATTACCTCTGCTTTTGGTTCTGTTGCTCTTCTCGTATGTGCAACCTTTGGTTCAAGCGAATATTGTGATGTCCAATGATTTTAAAGAGGGGTTTTTCGCTCTATTTACCATCTTCTCTGCTGATGTATGGCAACGTGCGATGCAAGGGAGTTATTTTAAATATATGTTTTGGTTGGGCTTGGTTGTTATGGGAATGAGTCTCTTGTTTGGGTTTCTATTTTCTATTTTTGGAGCCATACCTTTTTTAAATATTTTTATAATGATTATTTTTGTCTATATATTTACGGTTATCATGACTGTAGCAGCGATGATGGCGAAGAGGCTAGTGGAGTAAGTAAAGCCTTAAGGATTTACTTATTGTTGTTGATCTCTTGCATCATCTCCATCCACCCTTTTTTAAGTGGATATTTCTGATTGGGGAGTAACCAATTTTGCTCTTGAGGGTAGTAGATAACATACTTATCGCTATATTTTAGAGCTTTTTGTAGGGATGCTTTTATATCTTGTAGTGTTGATTTGTTACGTGTATCATACTCGCTGTAGTTACTCTTTTGCCCTTTGTTAAAAACCATAAACCCTACCTCTACTTCATTTGACCATGAACTTCTCTCTGCTCTTGGAATCTTCCATTGGTGGTTACTGTTTAAATCGTCGTTAAACTCATCTTTTGCTATATCATGTTTTCTCCATTGGTAGGCATTGATAAAATGTTTATTCATACGGTATTTATAACTTTCACCCATATCATGGAGTGTTGTGTTTTTATCGTCTCCTTCTTTAAAACCAGCAAAGATAGCACCTTTATATTCATGCTCTCTCGCCAATCCAACATCTGTTAAAATAAGCTGTGCTCTATTGGTGTTGTTATGGGCATACGAGGGACCATTATAGACCATGACGGTTATGTTGGGGTAGTTGGTTGCCATAGCTTGCATAATCGTTTTAAACCGTGAAGCAACTTTATCCATATGTTCTTGAAATGTATGCTCTGGATTACTGTAGGCTTTAATGTCCACCCATGAATCTTCACTACCATTTTTCTGCCATGCTTCATAACGGTTTGGGTTGTTGGCAACCTCTATTTTATTAGGAAATTTAAAGTTGACCATTTTCATGGCTGAGTTGCTGTAGGGTTCATCATCAAAAACGATACCTTTAAAGTTTAAATCTTTGGCTACTTTTGCAACATTGGAAAAGTTGTTGGTTACCCTCTCCCAAGCTTTATCATCCCAGAAGTCACCGGGAAAATCAATATTTATCTGCATAAAATTATGCTTTTTCTTTTTATAGAGACCTTTGAGACCTTTTACCTCAGACCAAACATTGTCATAGGTGATGCTTTCATCCTCTTTCATAACGTTATTGGTATAGCTGTTTCCTACCATCACAAAACCAGAAAAGGGTAAGGCTTCAATTTTTGAGTGGTTTTCAATAAGGTTTTCAGGCATCATTGGAAGCCAAGTGTCTCCTTCAGCTAAAATAAGATGTTTCTCATTGGCATAAAGAGAAGAGGTGAGTAGCAGAATAAGATAACAGATAACGGGATTAAATTTTTTCATGTTTTTCCTTTTTATTTAGATTATACTACAATAAAACAAAAATAAATATAAAATAATATTAATTTATATATGATATAATAATATTAAAAATATATATTAAGGTAAAAATAAATATTATGAAAAATCAGTTTAGTCATCCTCAGCAACATTGGTTGTTTGCTATTCTCTATGCGCTATTTTTTGTTTTTTTAATCCCTTGGACAGATATATTGGGGAGAGAGTTTACTGATATTGCCAACTATTTAAATCGGATCGTCTATCTAAAAGGAGATGGAAGTGAAGCCATATTTTCTGGAGTACAGTGGCTACTAGATGAGCCTCTATGGAAGTGGATTATTATTGCTATTGGGTATATCTTTGATGACTATCGATTTGCTCTTTACTCTATTTCCTTGATTGCTATGCTACTCTATGGGTCATTCTTTTTTCGACGTATAGAGTATTATATTATTATGATTTTGTTAATCAACCCCATGACAGTCAACCTCTTTATCGAACAGGTTCGGATAGTTTTGGCTTTTTCCTTGGTATTGGTTGCGTATGACCTCTCTTCTAAAAGATTTGCTGCACTACTTTTGATTATGGCATTTTTAATTCATGCCTCCATGCCCATATTTATCGGTCTCTATTTTATACTCTATGGGTTAAATAAGATGGTAGAGGCTAGAAAATATTATCTTGTTGCCATTGCTGTGGCTGTTGTTATGGCACTTTTTATGAGATATGGTTTAGATTTCATTTTACATCTTTTAGGTGATCGTCACGCTGGCTATAGCAATGTAACAGAGGGAAGTTCTCTTGCCTACTCTGTTGTCTGGTTTATGATTGCCATGGTTTTAAGTGTATTTGCTGATTTTGAGAATGAAAAAGAGCGTATTCTTGTTGCCTATGCCATTGTTTTTATGAGCTTTTTCTTTTTCTCTTCACTGCTGGGTATGTTCTCTCAGCGTTATGTGGCTGTTATTATGCCCATTATTATTATTGCGATTAGCCTTTTGCCCAAGCACTTTAAGCAGGTCACCTATGTATCACTCTTTGCCTATAATCTTCTAATGTTTAAATATTGGTTGTCAGCAGGATGAGAGAAAAAACAATATTTTAGAACATAAAGTGTTGTTTTTGTCTCTTTGGATATAATTATACCAAAGGAAATAATAATGGGTCTTTCAGGTGATAAAATTGTAGCTAAAAATGCAAATTGGAAATTTAATGGTAGCATGGTAGAGTATTTTGAAGATCACGTAGAGAGGTCAGTTCCTCTCTATAAAGAGGGACATGAGTTGGTGACAAAACTGAGTGATTATTTTGTTAAAAATGACTCCATCTGTTATGAGTTGGGCTCTTCTGCTGGTACATTGAGCTATAAACTTGCCAAACATCATGAGTTTAGAGCTGCCAAGTTTATAGGGGTTGAAATAGAAGAGGATATGGTGAGCAAAGCCAATGAACTCTATCAGAACTCTAACTTATCATTCGTTTGTGATGACATGAGCAGCATGAGTTTAGAAAAGGCCGATTTGATTGTCTCTTACTATACCATTCAGTTTATTCATCCAAAGTTGAGACAGCAACTGATAGATAAAATTTATGACTCTCTTAATTGGGGTGGAGCATTTATTTTTTATGAGAAAGTACGTGCTAATGATGCCAGATTTCAAGACATTATCTCCAGCCTCTATACGGAGTATAAACTGGAGCAAGGTTATGAAGCTGAAGAGATTATCGCCAAGGCAAAAAGTTTGAAAGGTGTGCTTGAACCATTTTCTACCGAAGGGAATATCAATATGTTGAAACGGGCTGGGTTTATAGATATCTTAACGGTACAGAAATATATGAATTTTGAAGGGTTTTTGGTGATAAAATGAGAAATAATGAAGATCAGAGTACGCTGAAACGTTTGAGTGATAATTTTATCTCTTTGGTGGTTTTACAACTGATTAACTATCTGTTGCCACTGCTACTTATTCCCTATCTTATTCGGGTCTTGGGTATAGATGGATTTGGAATCTATAGCTTTGTTCTTGCCATTATGATGTATGGTGTTAAGATGAGTGATTATGGATTTGAACTCTCTGCAACTTATCATATATCGTTAAACAAAGAGAATAAATTAAAAAAAGATGAGATTTTCTCCTCAGTTTTGATGATAAAACTCTTTATAGTTATAGCGTATCTGCTTCTTTTAACCCCTTTGATTTTTTTAGTTGATAAACTTTATATCTATAGAGAGTTGCTGTTTCTCTCTTTTGGCGTGCTTATAGGACACTTTATGTTCCCTGTTTGGTTTTTTCAAGGGATGGAGAAAATGCGATATATCATGCTTCTCAACAGTTTTTTAAAGTTCTTCTTTATCGCTTCGGTATTTATATTTGTCAAAGAGAGCAGTGACTTGTATCTGCTCTTGCTCTTAAACAGTATTGCTATTATTATTACAGGTTTCATGGCACTCTATGTGGCGATTAAACATTTCGATATAAAACTCTCTTGGCAACCTTGGGATAGGGTCTATTTTTACTTGAAAGATGGTTGGTACATCTTTACTTCAAAAATCGCTGTGGAGTTCTATACCACGGTAAATATTATTATTTTGGGACTTTTTGTCTCTCCTCTGATGGTGGGGTATTATGCAATTGCTGAAAAGATTATTCATGCCATAGGAGGATTACTCGACCCTTTAACGCGAACAGTTTATCCTTATTTGGTCAATCTCTATCAAAGTTCAAGTGATAACTTTATAGTACGTAATCGACAACTCTCTTTGGTTATTTTTATTATTATGTTTCCTGTTTCACTACTGGTTATGTTTTTTGCAGAACAGATACTCTCTATTATTACAGGTAGAGAGGTTGCAGATTTAAGTATTCAATCTTTAGAGATTCTCTCTTTGGCACTGATGGTTTATCTCTATGGAAGTCAGTTTACCAACATATTGGTCACTATAAAAGAGACAAAGTTTTTAAATAAGATTCTTTTCCTTTCAGCACTTATCAACACCTTGTTGGCACCATTTCTTATCTATTATTATGGTGTATTGGGGTTAGCATGGTTAAACGTCTTTATAGTCTTTTTTATGATGCTGAATAAGGGGTATTATATTTTTATATATTTAAAAAAATAATAAAATAATAAATTTAAGAAAATATATAATATTTCTATATGTTCCTATATGTTTTAATACGTTAAATAATTTTATTATTTTCTCTTATTCTAAATAGTGGGCTTTAGTTAATATCATTTCCCATATAAAATTAAATAATAAATTTTAGCATATATAAATAAAATGTGTTATATACTTAAATTTAAAATTGTGAACTCTTTGAGGCTTAATCTTTTGGAGTTGAATAGAAGAGTATATAGGAGTAAGCAATATGGTGAAAGAAAAAGTTATTGAAACCATAAAAAGGACACCTTTTTATGGCTGGTATCGAAAAAAATTTTATGAAACAAGTAGCAAAGACTATAATCAAAAAATTATAGATAATAAAGATGCAAATCAACATATAATTAATTATTTGGTTGAAAAGAAACCGATGATGGTCTCTCGAATGGGGAGTACAGAAGTAAGAATAGTAAAGTTATATCATAAGAAAAAAGCTTATCCTCAATATGTTAAAGATGAAGTAAAAAAGACATCCGGATTATTTCCAAATGATGATGCAGCTTTAGATAGGTTTGCTGAACTTTACATTAAATGTATTAAAAATATTGATTTACTTGGTGTTTGGTTTAATCCTTTTGAGGATACAGTTGCAAATGAATATTGTCCCAATTCAAAATTAACAATTTTGAAAAATTTAGAGCCATATTTTTCAGATACCAATCCATGGTCTTATGCTTTAAAAGGGAAAAAGGTATTGGTCATCAACCCTCCTGTAGAGAGTATAAGTTCACAGTATGAAAAGCGTGAAGCACTCTTTAACAATCCAGATGTTCTGCCTGAATTTGAATTAATTACGTATAAGCCGGTTATCTCTTTTGAGGGAAAATCTGATCATGCATCTTGGTTTGATGCTTTAGAATTTATGCAAAATGAGATTTCTGAGATAGATTTTGATGTGGCTATTATTGGTGCAGGAGCTTATGGTTTACCTTTGGCTTCACATATAAAAGATATGGGCAAACAAGCCATGCATATAGGTGGTGCTACTCAAATGTTATTTGGTGTATATGGAAGACGTTGGGAACTTCTTCCTGATTTTCAAGAGATTATTAATGAGGAGTGGATAAAACCATCAAGTTCTGAAAAGCCTAAAGTTGCTAATAAAGTTGAAAATGCATCTTATTGGTAGCATTAAATGCTACCAATAATTAAAGTTCTTTCTCATGCCACGCTTGAGTGTTGCACTCTCTAAATGAAGTGAGGCATTGGTCTATGTGGTATGACCAGTGAATGACAATGGGGTGAATGGTGGCACTCTTATGTGTTTTACTGTAGATATCTACTCCGAGTCTAACCCTTTGGTACTCATGGAACTGTTCTGAAAAGCTAATAAAAAGAACATCTGCATCACTCTTTTGATGCAGTCTATCATTGGCAAGTTTGGCAACCATGTCTAAAAAACTTGTTAAAATTAGCCCACATCTTGGAATAATCTTCCCATCATCATTAACAAATCCAGCTGCCAAATCGTGTTGATAGTCATCATCTTTTAAGTAGGCTTTCCCATCAATATTGATAAAACTCTCCGAGAGATTTTTGTTCTTTTTTAGAGCTTTAAAAGCTCTATTTTTTAGGTTTCGTTCTGAAATAAGACGTACAGACTCTTTACGAATATATTTTTGTCCTTCAACCATGGTAGCGATAAAAGCTTCAGAGGCATCACCATTATCTTCATCGAGATTGTTGAGTAGCAGGGTTGGAATAATTTTGAACTTATGTTGATGCTCTTTAATAATGGCACCACAGAGTTGGTTGGCAAATTTCATATTTCTCCGAGCCCACTCTTGGTTCTCTGCTTCAAGAGGAAGGGTAAAGTGTGCAATCTCTAAAACAATGACCGTAGATTTATCATGGTTAGAGAGTTTTTTATTTATGAGGGTTAATAGATTGTTCAATTTTTCTATTGACCATGCTCCATAAGGTAGCGTTGGAGCTGTATAGTTTTTAGAATTAATGGGTGCGATACAAGTTTCGATAATTTATCCTTTAAAATTTTCATACCAGAGTTGAAAGAGAAAAATTCTCCATAGTTTATATTTATATTGGTTGTTACCTTGATAAAATTCATCACGAAGTTTAATAATATAAGAAGTATAAAATAATTTATCTTCGTTTAATCTTTCTTCATTCAGTTGTGCATAGACCAAATCTTTCAGTTCATGACGCATCCAGGATGAGAAGGGAATGTCAAATCCACTTTTAGGTCGGTCGAGAAGGTTTTTTGGTATATATTGATGTGCAATCTCCTTTAAGAGATATTTTTTAATACCATTTTTAATTTTGATAGAGGAGGGAACCTTTGCCATAAAAGCTATAAGTTTCTCATCTAAAAATGGAGTATGTATCTGTATGTTTTGATGGTTACTTGCTGAGTAACTTTTAACCAACTCACCATCAATCATACTTGTTTTAAAGTAGGTTCCAATAATCTCATCGAGGGTTTCATTAAATCCGTTAAAATTAATCTCATCAAAAGTTGTAAGATTGGGTTGACTGTAGTCTATAATAAGTGCCTGTAGCTCCTTTTCTCTAAAAAGAATATTCCGAGCTTCTGTCATCGCAGGAATATTTTTTGCTGAAAGTATTTGTAGAAGTTTGTCACATTTTGTAGGGAGATTATAGGTGTTATTGAGATAGGGTATGGCATCCATATTTATCTTTTTAAAAGGCATTGTAAGTATTGCTCTTAGCTCTTGTGGCACACTTTGAATACGTTCAAAAAAATGGACATCATCAGCTGTTGCAAAAACTTCATCTCCTCCATCGCCTATAAATAGATTACTGATGCCCTGTTCTTTTAACATCTCATTGGTTAAAATGGTAGGAGAGGCTGCATGGTCAGCAAAGGGCTCGTCATAAATTTTGGAGAGTTGAGGAATAACCCTTAGGGCATCTTTAGCTTTGAAGTAGTGTTCATGATGTATTGTTCCCAAATGGGCAGCAATGGCTTTGGCATGAGGAGCTTCATTAATACTCTCATCTTCAAACCCAATGGTAAAGGTCTCTACCTTATGGTCACTCTCTTTTTGAAGTAGTGCTGCAATGGTTGAGCTATCATACCCTCCACTGAGTGAAACAGCAATCTGTTGATGCTCTGTTTTGACTTTATTGATGGCATCATTGAGTAAGTGATGAGCCTCTGTTAGGATTTTATCTTCATTGGGCAAAAGTTTTTCCTCTTTATACTCCGACTCCAGTTTCCAGTGAGAGGTGCTGTACTGCTCTTTTTTTCTTAAGTCAAAGTTGTTAGATTCTCCAGATTTGACCTTATAACACTCTTTAAAGATGGTGTTTGGTTGGATAATGTATCCAAATTGTAAATAGAGTGCCAACCCTTCAGGGCTGATGATGGGGTTGAAGTTAGGAGCCTCTTTAAAGTCACTGACACGACTTCCAAAAACAATAAGATCTTTAGCGTGGTAAAAGTTAAGAGGAATGGTTCCAATCTTATCTTTAGAGAGGCTCAAGAGTTCATTCTCTTTATCATAAATAATAAGATTAAATGCTCCCTCTATCTCTTCTAATAGTCTCATGCCCCATTGAAGATATGCCTCTTTTAAAAGTTCAGGAATAGTTAAATCACTGTTTTGAATATTGAGTTTATTGTGAAGGTAGAGGCTATTTGAAATATTACCGTTAAAGAGTATGAGTATATGTTTATCATCAAATGAATAGCTCTGTTTGTCTAGGCTATGGGATAGAAATAGTGTATAGTTATTAAATTTTTGATGGTATGTTTTTTTATCTTTAGTGTATAAATCTATAGAAATGTCACTGTTTTTATAATCGATGAAACCAAAAAAGTTTTGCAAAATAAATCCTTTGTCGCACAATTCTAACATATAAAAGCAAAAAATAATATAAAAAAAAGCTTAACTATGTCATAATTCCCTATTATATTAAGAAAATAGGGCATTTATGTTTAAAAAAAATACTAATATAGATTTTTTATATATAATTAAGTGGCTAGTGAAGCGATTTGGATTTTTAAAAAGCATATCTTTTCAAATGCTAGACAGTTTAATTTATCAAAAAGAGTCGCAGTTTTTACTTCACCCTTGGAGTGGACACCGTACTCCGTTCCAGATGATACTTTTTTATAGTCGTTTTGGTCGTATGTTATTTGCTACAAAAGAGTTTATAGCACTATTGAGTAGAGGAAAATTACTAAAGAAGAGTATCTCTCTTGAAGGTTATGAAGTAGTAGAAAGCTCTAGTTCTGTAGGAGACTATAATTATTTATGGCCAACATCTCCTCTTTTGGATAATGAGGTAAGAAGTTGTTCTATAGAATACATAGAGAAGATGCAAGACTCTCTATTATTGGCTTACCGTATGGAAAATAATAGTTTTGATAAAACCAAAGAGTGGGATCGTATCTCCACACTTTTTAAGTCACTCTTTTTTAATGAAAACGGCAATATAAATCAAGAAAAACTGAGCCAGTTTAGAGCAACTTCCAAGCGTTGTGAAGAGGTTTTTGGTGATCATTTTTACTATGTTGACCCAGAAGTAGGGTATACAAAAGCTTATCTGAAAGCAATCGATTTGGTTTTGGATTATCATCGTTACTCTAAAGTTATCAACAAAGAGTTGTTGGCTTCTGTCTCTGAAAGTTCTGTCGGTGGCAGTGCTTCGGTCTGTTATAGAGGGCAGTATTTAAGTGAAAAGCTACTTTTCCATACTTTAATGGTGAATGATATTGTAAACCATATTGATTTTGTTGAAAGTAAGCGAAATGTTGTGGTGGATATAGGTTCAGGCTATGGAGGGTTAGATAGATTACTCTCATACTATGTGCCAAATGCTTGTTTTATTTTGGTGGATTTACCAGAGACATTACTCTTGACCTCCTATTTTATGGAGCAAAATTTTCCCAACAAAAAGATAGCACTTTTGAGTGATATTGGAGATCGTTTCGATGCGTTTGATTGTTTGGTGCAAGAGTATGATTTTATTATTGTTCCTCCATTGGTTGTTGACCATATACCCTCCTCTTCTATAGACTTGGTTATAAACAGTGCCTCTTTAGGGTTTATGGAAAAAGATTATGTGAACTATTATTTGGAACATATAAACCGTATGTTGAGACCTCTAGGGCATTTTTACTCGTTAAATAAAGAGTACAGTGACCATTTTGGTATAGGTTATTACGAGTGGGACTTTAAAGGGAGTTACCTAACAAAGTTAATGGCATACAACAATCGTTTCTCCTATACCCAATGGTTAGGACAAAAAAGAATATAACAAATTTAATTTATAGAAGGAAATATAATGAATACAAATTTTAAAGCAATATTATTTATAGGGTTGTCACTTGGATTGAGTGGCTGTGGTTCCAGCTCTAGTGAAGAGGCAACAGTAGAGCATGGACCAGTTACACAACAAGCTGAAAAGAAAGTTGCTTCTATTCTTACTAAAGAGAATTATGTTGGAATGGCACAAATGCAGTACAGTAAAGAGTTATCATCAGCTACTTATGCTTCTGGTAAAGAGGTATTTTCATTAAATATTCCAAGTGAAAAAAGAGTGGATGTGCGCTCAAGTTATAAAACTTACAACAATCAAAAAGTTTTTAATGAGATGACCATTAGCAACAATGACGCTAAGCTCTCTTTTACTGTTAGTGATGATAAAAGTATGGTCTATCTTACCCTAAAAGAAGAGGGTCAGGAGATTGCAACAACAGCCATAGCCTACGAAGAGTTTTTAAACTTTTTACCAACCAAGGTTGAGTAAGATTATTATGAACCAGAAAGATAAAAGGGTACTCTTTTCTAACTTTTTTTCATTGGGTATTGTGCAGGGGTTAAATTTCCTTTTACCTCTCTTGGTGGTTCCCTATCTGTTGTATACCTTGGGTGTAGAGATATTTGGACTTTTAGCCATGGCAACAGCCTTTACTGCTTACTTTATGATTTTGAGTGATTATGGTTTTAATATAACAGCAACACGTGAAATTTCTGTACATAGAGACTCGTTAGAGAAGTTAAATGAGATTTTTTCTGCTGTTATCATGATTAAAATAGCACTGATGATTTTTGGATTTATGATTTTACTTATGGCACTTCTACTCTTTGATAAGCTGGGAGATGAGTCAGATATTTACCTTTTAACTTTTGGTATGGTTTTGGGGCAGGTACTCTTTCCTATTTGGTTTTTTCAGGGCATAGAGAAGATGGGTTATATTGCCATTTTAAATATTGTCGCAAAACTCTTTTTTCTTCTTGCCATTTTAATCTTTGTAAAAGAGAAAGAGGATGCCTATTTGGTGCCTTTGTTTAGTAGCTTAGGGTTTATTGTTGTGGGTGTCATCTCTTTGCTTTATATGTATAGAACATTTCATATTCGTTTTGTGTGGCAACCTTATGCTCAGTTACGTCAATACTTTTTATTGGGGTGGCACATTTTTCTCTCTCGAATGGCCGTGGTTTTTTATACGTCGAGCAATATTTTCATATTGGGAATTTTTACAAATCATACCATGGTAGGTTATTATGCCATTGCTGACAAAGTTATCTCGGCATTGGTCAGTTTGGGTGACATACTTAACCAAGTATTTTTCCCCTATTTGTCTAAAAAATGGAAAGAGAATCGTCAAATCTACTATCAACTTTTCTATAAAGTTTTAAAGGGAATGGTCTTGGGCATGGTAGTGGTAGCTGTAGTTGTCATGTTCTGGGCTTCTGATGTGGTTAGACTCCTTTCAGGAGAAGAGATAGTTGTAACAACAGAGCTTTTACAAATTATGAGTTTGGCCATTATCCTTTTTCCTTTAGGTGGATTATTTTCTCAGAGTTTTGTAACCCAAAAGCAGAGTGTTTATGTAACAAAGTCAACATTTTGGACACTCTTGGTTAATCTTATCTTGGTAGGAGTACTTGTTCCTCTCTATGGAGTATATGGATTGGCAGTTACCATGATATTGGTACAGGTATTTCATTTTTATTTAAATTATTTATATTTTATTCGTTTACGAAAGGTAGCATAATGTGTGGTATAGTTGGTTTTTGCGATTTTAGAAAAAAGAGCAGGGAAGAGAATCTAGAAGCGATGATGGGTGTTATTGAACATCGTGGTCCAGATGCAAAAGGGCATCTTTATCATGAGTTAAATAGTGCAGCAATTGGTTTGGGACATCAGCGACTCTCTATTTTAGATCTCTCCGATGAAGGCATACAGCCCATGCAGTTTGAACATCTGGATATCATCTATAATGGAGAAGTCTACAACTTTAAAGAGATTCAGTCAGAGCTGATAGCTTTAGGTTATGGCTTTCATTCTCAGAGTGATACAGAAGTTATTTTAAAAGCGTATCACTGTTGGGGGCTAGATGCCTTAGAGAAGTTTAATGGTATGTTTGCTTTGGCAATTTTAGACAAAAAAGATGAAACCTTAACCCTTATTCGAGACCGAGCAGGGATTAAGCCTCTCTATTGGTACTGGAAAGATGGACTTTTTATGTTTGCGAGTGAGTTAAAAAGTTTACATCAGCATCCCCATTTTGAAAAAGAAATCAATAAAGATGTTTTGGCACTCTATATGCAATATGGTTATATTATGCAACCTTATTCTATTTTTAAATCAACGGAGCAGTTAAATGCAGGACACTCTTTACATCTTGACTTAAAAACAGAAGCCATAGAGAAAAAGAAGTATTGGAGTGTTTCCGAGTGGTATGAAAAACCAAAACTGATTTTAACCGATAGGGAAGCGATTGAGCAGACGGAAACACTATTAAAAAAATCATTTGAATACAGAATGGTTGCTGATGTTCCTGTAGGAGTCTTTTTAAGTGGAGGATATGACAGTTCATTGGTCACAGCACTGCTCCAATCGGACAGAGATGAAAAGATCAATACCTTTACCATTGGTTTTGACGAGCAGGGGTATGATGAATCACCTCATGCCAAAGCCGTGGCAAAACATTTGGGGACAGAACACCATGAGTATTACTGTAGTCACAATGATGCCTTGGATATCATCCCAAAATTGGCAGAGATTTACGATGAACCCTTTGGTGATGATTCGGTAATACCAACGGTTTTAGTCAGTCAATTGGCAAGAGAAAAAGTGACCGTTAGTCTGAGTGCTGATGGAGGAGATGAGATATTTGCTGGTTATGACTCTTATGCCAGTACAGCAAAAATGAATCAAAAATTTCAGAGGGTTCCCATGCCAGCTAGAAAAGCACTGTCGACTATGATGGGCTTGGTCTCTCCACGAAAGATACCTTTTTATAAAGGTATCTATAATTTTGAAACCCGTTACGAGAAGATTAAAAAACTTCTTACCACAGAGGGGTGTGCTACGATGTTCAAACACCGTTCTGAACTTTTGACCTCGGTTCAGTTGGAGTCACTCTTGACGTTTCCTGTAAATGGACTGCCTACAGCTTTTGATAGTGATACGTCAAAGATTGATGATTGCATCTCTCAGATGTTGATGGTGGATTATCAGACCTATATGGCTGATAACATTTTAACCAAGGTAGACAGAGCCACCATGAGTGTGAGTTTAGAGGGGCGTGAACCTTTCTTAGACTATAACATTATAGAGTTTGCTGCACAGTTGCCCTCACATTTTAAGTATCGTGATGGTGAACAGAAATGGGTACTTAAACAGATAACCCATAAGTATCTTCCTGAGTCGATGATGAACCGTCCTAAAATGGGCTTTGCTCCACCGGTTACAGAGTGGTTTAGAACAGAGTTAAAAGAGTACTTTATGGAGTATTTGAGTTATGAACGCTTAACAGCTGAGGGTCTCTTTAATGCTGATGAGGTGGTGATGCTACGTGATGAGTATCTTGCAGGTAAGAATGTAAGTGTTAAAAAACTTTGGTTCATTCTTATGTTTGAACTTTGGTATGAAAGGTGGATGTAAAAATGTTAACCGTTACTTATAAATTACAAGGTTTATCTTTCAATGAACTTTGGTTTTCTCCTCGCGTTCCTCTAAGTAGTAAGATCTTTTTGGGTTTCTATTGTTATCGTGATAGTAGGGTTAAAATCGATAGGTTTGGTCTAAAAAAAGAGGAGAAGTATACCCTCGTTAATAATTTAAGTTTAGCAAAAGAGAAGCTTTTTTCTCAGTTTAAATCAAATGTACGAAATGAAATCCGAAAATCTGAGAAGATAGAGAATTTTAGACATCACTCTGATACTACCAGTAAAGAGCAGTTTTTAGAGTTTTATAGACGATTTGCTAATGCAAAGTCTTTACCATGTATAAATGTAAGAGCCATAGATAAATATGGAGAAAATCTCTTTTATGTTTCAGCCTATCTTGATGGAGAGTTAACGAATATGCAAGTTTACTTGGTCGATAAAGAGGGAGAATTGGTTCGACTTCTCCACTCCATCAGTACGCTTCATGATGTTGATTCTTCTGCTGTTCGTGCAAAAATAGGATGGATAAACCGTTATTTGCATTGGGAGACGATGTTACATTTTAAAGCTTTGTCATTTAAAACCTTTGATTGGGGAGGGTACAACAATGGGGTCGATGCAGGTTTGGCTGGTATCGATAAATTTAAAGCCTCTTTTGGAGGAGAGAAAATTCAACTTTTTGATTACTATAGCTATCCCTATTTTTTATTAAAATTACTTCGTGAGAAATTTCTATGAAAAAACAACTTCTTGTAGGTATTATCCATGAGTTGACCATGGGTGGAGCTGAACGTATGATGGTCAATATATTGAACCATTTTTCATCTAAAGAGCAAGAGGTTCATCTTATTATTTTTAAAAATATTGGTACTTTAAAAGCAGGGCTGAACTCCAATATTGTCATGCATGATTTAGAGAGTTCTTCTGTTAAAAAAAGTATGCCAAAGTGTCTACTGAAACTTCGTGAGATTCAACCCGATATTGTCTTTACCGGTATAGGACATGTGAATATTGCTTTGGCTCCTTTTATTCCTTTTATGAAGATGTTTTTACCTAAAACACATTGGGTCTCTCGTGAGACCAATATTGTCAGTATGCAAAACCAAGGCTCAAAGTATCCCAAGGTTTTTGATTGGCTCTATAGAAATATCTATAAAAATTATGATGTTATTGTCGCTCAGTCAGAGGATATGCAAAATGATTTAAAAGAGCATTACCCTAAAGCTTTTCAAAAATCTATTGTTATTAACAATCCTATAGATATTGAAAAAGTAGAAACTCTTTCTAAAGATAGGTTAGAGGTTAAATTTGAAGCTAAAACCATTAATCTTGTGAGTGTAGGGAGACTCAGTCCTAGAAAACGTCAAGATGTACTTTTGAGATGTTTAGCAAAACTGCCTTCAAATTATAGTTTAACTCTTGTAGGTTCTGGAGATGAAGCGTTAAAACTAAAAGAGCTAAGTGTGACCTTGGCTCTTGAGAATCGTGTCACCTTTGAAGGGCATAAAACCAACCCTTACCCTTACATGAAAAGAGCTAATTTGTTTCTGCTTACCTCTGTACATGAAGGTTTTCCTAATGTGCTTTTAGAGGCAAACAGTTTGGGTACACCTGTGGTTGCTTTTGCTTGTCCAGGAGGGATTACAGAGATTATTGAAGAGGGAATTAACGGCTTCTCTGTTCCTGATGGAGATATTGATGCTTTAGTTCTGACCATTAAAAAAGCAACAAAAGGTAATTTTGATGAGCAGAAAGTTCTAAACTCTGTAAAAAGACGATACAGTCATGACATTATTTTAGAAAAGTATCAAAAGGTTTTTTATGACTAGTCAAGCAGCAGATATTACTTTTCTTATTAACTCTTTAGGAGAGGGAGGGGCACAGCGTGTTGTAGTGACACTGGCGAAGCAGTTTGTTAAAGAGGGAAAAAAGGTGACCATTTTATCTTTGGCAAAAAATGACTTTTATGAGCTCCCTTCTGAAGTGAAGATGGTCTATTTTTCAAATGCATCGCGAGACCATACCCTCTACATTCCCTATTATGCATGGAAGTTGAAGCAGTATGTCAAAAAGAATAATATTTCTATAGTTCAAAGTCATATATTTAGAGCCAATTTTGTTAATTTATTCTCTAAAATGTTAGGTTCAAAACAAGATGTTCAAGTCTCTAACCGTTCTGTTGTCTCTAGGTTTTTCGCTGAAGGTATGAGAGGAAAAATTAATTTTCTTCTTGTCTCGCTACTCTATAAAAAAGCAGATTTAATCATCTATATATCTGAACGTATGAAGTTGGACTTTCATGAGCAGTTCACTATGCGTAAAAAAGAGGTGGTTATCTATAACCCTTATGATATTGATATGATTTTAGAACAAGCCAATGAAGAGGTTGAGAACTTTACCTTTAATAGTAAGAAACGTTATCTAATAACCATAGGACGGCTAATTCCCTTAAAACGTTTTCAAGATGTCATAGAGGCGATGCAAGAGTTACCTACTGATGTAGAGTTAATATTCTTGGGTGATGGTGCAGAGAAAGCATCTTTAGAAGCTTTGGCTAAAAAGTACACTCTAGAAGAGAGAATTCACTTTTTAGGACAGGTTAAAAACCCTTTTGCGTATATTAAACGTAGTAGTATCTTTGTATCAAGTTCCTCAGTAGAGGGCTTCCCCAATGTATTGGTAGAAGCTATGTTGTGTCAAACGGCAGTTGTATCGAGTGACTGTATAAGTGGACCACGTGAAATATTGGCACCCTCTACAGAGAGTTCTCAACAGATTAAAGAGGGTCTTGAAATGGTTGACTATGGTCTGCTTTATGCTGTTGGGGATGTTGAGAGTTTAACAACGGCTATAAAACAACTTTTAGAAGAGAAAGAGCTTCGAGAAAGCTATGTGAAAAAAGGGTTTGAGCGAGCCAAATTTTTTTCAGTTGAAAATATCTCTATAGCGTATGAAAAATTATTTAAAATAAAAATATAATTTTATTTTGAAATTTATTTTTAAAAATTATACTATATTTTAATATTTTTAAACATATTTTAGGTTAAAATAAAATATAATACAACATAATATATTATAAATGAATATATTAAATACTTATTAGAAATAAAAGGAATTTTATGGCAAAAAGAATATTTTTAACATTGATTTTATTGTTCACTACATTAAATGCAGTAACATTACAAACAGACAAAGCGTTGTATAACCATCAAAATGGAGACTCTATCATAACTGTTACATTTGGTGAAATGCAAGGTACTTCAACCGATTGGATTGGTATCTACCCTGCAGGAGCAAGTTATGAATTTGAAAATGTGCTAGCATGGAAGGCAACAGATGGTCGTATTTCAGGAAGTTTATCTTTTGATTTACTAGAGGCTGGAAACTATGATGTACGGGCATTTTTTAACAACACGCTTACGAAAGAAGCAGAAGTAACAGTAGAAGTTATTGGAGAACCAGTAGTTGCACCTATTGTTGAACTGACAACCAACAAAACAAGTTATTTGACAACTGAAATTATTACTGTCTCATACAATCATATGTTTGGAGATACCACTGATTGGATTGGTGTTTACCCTGCAGGAGCAAGCTATGAGTTTGAAAATGTGCTCGCATGGAAATCAACCAATGGTAATATCTCGGGAAGTTTAACTTTTGAAGATTTAGCAGCTGGGGACTATGAAGTAAGAGCATTTTTTAGTAATACACTTACCAAAGAAGCGACTTATGCCTTTTCTGTAACAATAGACCCCAACCATCATGATGTGACGGTATCGACAGATAAATCAGACTATATTAGTTCAGAAACGATAGATGTTAACTTTAATTACATGCAAGGAAGTGCTACTGATTGGATTGGTGTCTACCCTGCAGGAGCGAGTTATGAGTTTGAAAATGTAGTGAGCTATAAGCTAACCAATGGTCAAGTTCAAGGTCAAGTTACTTTTGATAACTTACCAGTAGGTTCATATGATATTAGAGCATTTTTTAACAACTCTTTAACAAAAGAGGCGACAGTAACCATTAATGTGGCTGAAGACCCTGTCGTGAAAAAAGTTGAATTAACACTTAACAAAGATACCTATGTACCCAATGAGTTAATTTTTATCAATTATGACAACATGCAAGGAAATGCAACAGACTGGATTGGTATCTATCCTGCTGGAGCGAATTATGAGTTTGCAAATGTATTGGATTGGAAATCAACCAATGGAAATATTAAAGGTGAAATCTCTCTTAGTGGCATTCCTGAGGGTAATTATGAAGTAAGAGCATTTTTTAACAACTCTTTGAGTAAAGAGGCTGTAAAAAGTTTCTCTGTTGTTAACTCACCAGTGGTTTCAACCATGTATGAAGATGCTGAAAATGGCGTTTCTCCAGAGTGGATTCATATTAAAGGAAACTATGCACCTTTAGCTGTGCCTACACCTAATATTGCAGGGGCTCCTGATGGGGATAAAACGTTGGTTCTTGTAGCTGAAGGTGGAGGTTCTGTTCAATACTCTGAGTATGCATTACCAATGCACAATACCGATAAAAAAGTTTTAGAGGTAGACATTGGAGGATTATCTAATTATAAACTTCCTAATATGGGTAGAACGGGATACATAATCCATTACGCTATGGGTGTTGATGTGCAAACAACCAATGGTCCTCGTCGTATGCGATGGTACTCTTACCTGAATCATATTAATGTAGATGCACATATTGAGGGTGAGGGGGATAATGTATGGCTTTTTTATCCAAGTCCTGTAGAGACCACAAGTGGATACTATATGCCTATAACTCAGTGGAATCACTTCAAAGTGAATATTGAAGAGGCATTAAGAGAGCTTGAACCAGATAACAGACTTATTAGTATTGATAATTATGTTGCCACTGGTGGGTTCTTCGATAACATAAAACTCTCTTCACACTAGAGGAGATGAGTAGAGAAAGAAGAGGGATTTTTCCTCTTCTCTCTTTTTCCTCCTATAATAAATCTAAGGATATCCAGATGTTTCTCTCTATACAATATTTACGTGCCATAGCTGCTTTTTTGGTGGTTTTAAGTCATACAGCATGGAAGAGTATGCAGATAGATAACATGACACTCTCATGGTGGCATGATGCAGGAACATTTGGAGTGGATATATTTTTTATTATCTCTGGGTTCATTATGACCTATACCTCGGTAAAACTCTATCAACAACCTCATGCCATTCGAGATTTTCTTAAAAAACGTTTTATACGTATTGTGCCTCTCTATTGGTTTTTTACCCTGATTGCTCTATCTGGATTTTTACTTTTTCCTCAACTTGTTAACAGCAGTGGAGGTGAGACAGAGGTGTTTAAATCATTTTTTCTTTTACCTTTAAGAGCCGATGAGAACTACTTGGTTTCAGTGGGTTGGACATTGGAGTTTGAATTTACTTTTTATATTATTTTTGCCTCTGGTCTGCTCTTTTCTCAACTTCGTGGAAATATATTTGTATTTTTTATATTGTCACTCTCTTTATTAGGCTCTCTTCTTTTACCTGACTCGATGATGAATTACATCTCTTATGCCTTTATTAACAATCTTTTTTTTGAGTTTGCATTGGGTATGTTGCTCTACTACATCACTCAAAATATAAAACAGATGCACTTTGTATACTCCATGGCACTTATACTTTTTGGGCTGGCATGGTTTTATGCTACCTTTAGTGGTTATCCTTTGACGGAGATACGTGCGATTGATAGTGGTATGCCGGCTTTTTTATTTGCATTTGGTCTTATATCATTAGAAGATGTTTTAAGAAAAAGAGAGTCATCACTCTTTTTAAAGTTGGGTGACTCTTCATACTCTCTATATTTGGCGCATCCATTTGTTTTGGTTATTGTATTTTCTCTCTATCGAAAGCTGGAGAATATACTGCCTCAAAATGAATTTTTAATGAATATGACCATGATTATTAGCTCATTGGTTGTTGGATATTTTGTCCATATTATGATTGAGAAGAGGTTAATAGGTTTAGTTAAATCTTTATTTTATTCAAAGCAGGTATTTTATAAGTAAATTGTAAGTTTTAAATTGTTATTATTTATTTATAAAATAAATTTTAAATATTGGTATAAAATAATATGAAACCTTTTCCTTTACACTCTTCAAAAGAAGAAAATTATATCATTGAACTGTTTAGATTGGTACTGCCATATAAATGGTCTATTTTGACCATAATGGTACTCTCTATCGTGCTGGCAAAATACTTTCTCTATTTTATTCCCTCTACTTATGAGTCCTATGCCATTATACAGGTGAACAACAATCAAGAGATGGGAGACAGAGAAGATTTTCTACGGGAGAGTCTGTTTAAAACGAACAGTGCTGGTATTAATCAAGAGATGTCGAAGCTGCAAACCTATCAAGTAAATGAAAAAGCTTTAAGTAGTGTTGATTTTCAAATACAATACTTTATAGAAGATGCGTATAGAAAAGTTGAAATTTATGAAGATGTTCCCATAGAAATTTCTGAACTCAGTAACAGAACTATGGGCTTTTCTGAACCCTATATTGTGCTTATTCCAAAAGAGAATGGGTTTGTGTTATCTTCTAAAGAGCGAGGTGAGTCAGAACTTTATGCTTATGATGAAGTGGTTGAAACAGCGTATTTTAGAGCAAAAGTTTCAAAAAATAGAGACTTTAATCATGTTATTTATCTTAAAATAAATACCAATAACCGTACTATTTATGAAGATGTGATTAAAAATAGTCTTGCCATTAGTCAGGTTGATTTGGAGTCCAATCTTATTAGAATTGCTTTTCAAGATACCATACCCCAACGTGCCAACAACTATGTGAATGCACTTATTGAAGCCTATATTAATCAAAGTGTGGAAAAGAAAAAGAGTACCAACAATAAAATTTTAACCTTTTTAGAAAAACAGCTTGAAAAAACAAAAATAGAATTAGAAGTCTCTGAGAGAGAACTTGGGAAGTACCAATCTCAAAATAAAAACATTGACCCCACCATTAAGTCCACAAACTTTTTTGAAAAATTGAGTGATATTGATTTGGAGCTATCGGAAATTGTACTTAAAGAACAGTTGATTACGAACCTAAAAATATATATTAAAAACAATAAAAATCTTGATGCCATCGCTCCTACACTTTTAGAGTTTAATGATCAAAGTACCATTCGATTGATTGATGATTTAAATGAGTTAGAAGCAGAAAAAGATGAGCTACTCATTGAGTTTACGCAGAGCTATCCACGCGTGATACAGATAGATAAGAGGGTGGCTGCACTAAAAAAGAAAGTTGCGTCCAATATTCAAAGCTTAGGGTCTGTACTTAGTGTGAAGCGTCAAAATTTAGTAAAACAGAAAAACAAGTACGAATCTGTTTTGACAACACTTCCTCAAAAAGAGAAAAAACTTATCTCTTTTCAACGTAGTTATGAGGTCAACTCTAAAATGTATACCTATTTATTAGAGAAAAAATCAGAAAATGAGTTAATCAAGGTGGCATCGGTATCGGACTATGAGGCTGTAGATAAAGCCTATACACCACCAGTTTCTGTTAGCCCAAAAAGATTGATGATGCTGGTTCTTGCTGCTATTATAGGTCTGGCATTGGGAGTCTTCTGGGCACTGATACGCGCACTTATGGTCGACAAAGTAAAAACCCAAAAAGATGTAGAGCTTTTAACAAAATTGCCTATTTATGGAAATATCCCTCTCTATAAAGATAAAATGCTTATGACAGTGGCTTTGGAAGAAGCCTATAGAAAGTTGGCAATGAACCTTCAATTTTTTAAAAAAGAGGAGGAGGGTAATGTTGTTTTAATCACATCAGCCATTCAAGGAGAAGGAAAAACTACAACGATTGTTAATCTAAGTTCCATTTTACAAAATACAAGATATAAATCGATAATTATAGATTTGGATATGCATAATCCATCACTGCATGAACATTTTGGAATGCAGCAGCAATATAGTGGAATAAGTACTTACTTGAGTGAGCGTGATAACCTTGGTAATATTGTTTTTACAACGAATAATCCAAACTTAAATATTATCCCTTCTGGCCCAACTCCTCCAAACCCTATGGAGTTAATGCTTTCACCTAGACTTGAAGAACTTTTGACTACTTTAAAGAGAGAGTATGATTATATCTTTATAGACACAGCCTCTTTTGATATTGCTTTAGAGAGCTTTTATCTTATGCAGTACAGCGATATTAATCTGGTTGTTTTTCGAGAGAATTTTAGTAAAAAGTCATCCATTGCAGATTTAGAAAAACTTATTCGGGAGAAGAACCTTAGAAATATAGGATTGGTACTTAAAACCATGCCTAAAGCTCCAAAGAAGCTCTCTAAACCTTCTCAACAAGTGATTGCCAACAAGAAGGTTAAGGTACTTTCATAGTAAGGAGGTGAGGTGCAATGGCGTTAAGTTAAGGAAATAATAAATTTTTCTAAAATATAATCTGTCCTAAATTGGGGACTTTAATATCTGAAAATAATTTACAAAATTAGATAAAAGTGCTTAACTTACACCTGACTCCTATTGTTCAAAATGCCACTTAAGTAACAAATTTCTCTTGTTTAATGTAGTATAATGTTATAAATAATTTTAGATAAGGAATACACAATGTGGAATCATCCAAAAGAAGAGTTTTTTTTAAAAGTGGGAAAACATGCCAAAATTGCTGGGGTTATCTTTCTCTTATTGGGAATAGCAGGTGTGGTTTTTCCTATGTATCTCACCCTTTCTATTACACTATTTGTTGCATACTTAATGTTATTCGCTGGAATGATAGCAGGGTCTTTTACTTGGGCTAGTGACAAACATGATTGGCTTGGTTGGCTAAAAAGTTTTATCCTTGTGGGTAGTGGATTGTTAATGATTTTTTATCCCATAACAGGTGTTGCTACTCTTGGATTGTTGTTTGCCATCTATTTTTTTATGGATGGTTTTGCAGGGCTGGGAATGGCATCGTCGATGTATCCTCATAAAAATTGGTGGTTTTGGTTAATCAACGGTCTGCTCTCCTTAGTATTGGGCGTATTGTTTTTGATGAATTGGCCGTTTAGTTCCATGTATCTTATTGGATTTTTTGTAAGAATAAGTCTCTTTTTTGATGGTTTGGTTCTTATTGCAGGTGGGTCATTATGGACAAAAATGGCTCAACAATAAAAGGTATATAAAAGATGGAAAACAATAAAAAAGCGTTTGGACTTTGGAGTGCAGTTCTTTTAGGCATTGGTTCTATGGTGGGTGCAGGTATTTTTGTATTGCTTGGAGAGGCAGGTGCCATTGCTGGTAATTTGGTTTGGGTCTCTTTTATATTTGGGGGTATCATAGCTTTACTTAGTGGATACTCTCTTGCAAAATTGGCTTCTGCCTATCCTAGTCGAGGGGGGATTGTAGAGTATTTGGTTCAATGTTATGGCGAGGGTATATTTTCAGGTTCTGTTTCCATACTTTTTTACCTCTCAGCTATGGTAGCCATTGCCATGGTGGCAAAAACTTTTGGTACTTATGCTTCTATGATGATGGGCAGTTATTCGCTGTTTTGGGCAAATCTTTATAGCATTGGAATATTGCTCTTTTTTGTGATTGTTAACCTTGCAGGTAGCCAATGGATTGCCAAAGGTGAAAATATTATTGTCATGATTAAATTGACGATTATTATTGTTTTTACCTTTACCGTTTTCTTTTATATTCAACCCGAATTGCTCTCTTTTAAAGATGCCCCACCTGTAATAAATGTTTTTTCTTCTATTGCTTTAACCTTTTTTGCCTATGAAGGATTTCGGGTCATTACCAATACGGCTGAAGAGATGGAAGACCCCTCAAAAACAATGCTTAAAGCAATGTTCATTTCCATAGGATTTGTCATGCTGCTTTATGTGGCTGTTGCTTTTGCTGTCTTTGGAAACCTCTCTTTAAATGAGATTATTAAAGCAGAAGATTATGCGTTAGCCGAGGCTGCTAGACCTGCATTTGGTCAAGTTGGGTTTACCATTATGGCTGTTGCTGCCCTTATCTCTACAGCATCCTCCATTAATGCCAATCTTTATGCCATTACCAATGTTACCTATCAAATGGCTAAAAACGGTGAACTGCCTAAAGTGTATGAACAAAATGTTTGGCATAGTAGTGAGGGGTTAATTATCAGTTCTCTATTTTTAACGCTGTTTGTTCTCTTCTTTGACCTCAATGAGATTGCAGCTATTGGTTCTATTTCCATACTTTTTATTCATGCTTTGGTGCATATTGGGCATTTTTTAAAAATTGAAAAAACGGGTGCTTCAAAATGGTTGGTTCTGTTATCTATTGTGACCATTTCCATTGCTATTGTTTTGGCATTGATGTATACTTCAAAACATATTCCTCATGTGGGATACTTTATCGTTGCTGGATTTATTTTAGCCTTTATATTGGAAATTGGCTTAAGAGTTGTGACCCAAAGAGTTGTCTCCAAACATATAGAAGAATCTTTATGGGAAAAAATAGTAGAAAAATTTGACTAAAGGAAAAAATTATGAAAGATATTATACATGCCGTTATTTTTGGATTTAAAGAGATTTTACATTGGGAGGTAATGAAGTTTGCACTCATTTCTGGGGTCATTGTAACAGCTATTTGGACTTTTTTTGGTTTTATATTTTGGGAACAGATTGTCTCTATAGGAAGTCATATTTTAGAATTGGTACCTTTTTCAATGGTGCGTTCCAATGGTGCATGGATGCTCTCAACCTTTCTTTGGCTTCAAGCTGTTTTACTAACTTTTGCTCTGCTTTTCGCATTTTTTGGCAATCTTATTTTAAGAAGTGTATCTAAAGAGAAATACACCTATTTTTCTACCATGGTTGCTGTTTCAAGTGCTATTTTTTGGGCTATTGTATGGTTTTTTAAAGGGAGTTATATCTACCATCAATTTTTACAACTGCTTACTTGGTTACCTTTCCAAACCATAGAAAAAAGCATTGGTTATTTGATAGGTTTTTATCTTATTTACAGTGCTATTGTAGTGAGTATGGTATTTGTGGTGAGTATGTTTAGTAAACCTCTTATCAAAGGAGTAGAGCATAGACACTTCCCCGAAGATAAAGTGGTAACAGAACATACCTTTAAATCAATAGGGTATACCATTAAAGACAGTGCTATTTTCACCATTGTTTCGCTACTTGCTTTTCCTCTTCTTTTTGTGCCTATTGTCAATATTATTTTTCTCATTATTTCATGGATTTGGCTGATTAAAGATACCTTTAGATACGACATCGCCTCTTTACTGTTTAAAGAAGTCGATAAAGAGAAAATAAAAGAACACAATATAGCAATTTGGACCATTAGTTTTATCACAGTATTGTTTAACTTTGTACCCATACTGAATCTCTTTGGTCCATTTTTTGGTGAAATATCGATGTTCCATTATATTAAAAGTAAACATACTCATTCTTCATAGAATGCCTAATATTACCAAAGACCACCCTCTAAACTATGAAGTGCAAAAATATCCAAATCTTCTAAGA
>LBBO01000001.1_pt105 | contig 26562 bp, 30 predicted proteins | sample 329191 | NCBI WGS metagenome assembly LBBO01 (sample SAMN03174413, study PRJNA266758) | hydrothermal vent metagenome | biome: marine hydrothermal vent; feature: marine hydrothermal vent chimney; material: microbial mat material; isolation source: microbial mat from marine hydrothermal vent...
CCAAATGAACTTAGAACCATTAAGAGAATCGAAAAAGATGTTGGTACAGTTATGGTTTCAGAAGTAATCCCAACTCGTCAAGAGGTTCAAACACGTAAAGATGGAGATTTATTATCAAAGATTGCAAATACTGAAATAAAAGCCTCTGCAAAAGATATGGTTAAAACACTTCAGCATGACCTTGATATTGTGACCATTGCACATCTTCTTGCAACCATCGTTCAAGAAGAGATAGATGTTAAAGGTAAAGACATTATTGGTCTTGGAACTGAAGAGGTTAAAGCACTTATTGAAAGAGCTAAAAACTTTAAAGGTGGCGACAGAAATGGTAATCGTGGAAGAAGTAGAAGTCGTAACAGCCGTGGTAGAAGTCGTGGTGGTGACCGTGGTGGACGTAGTGATGGAAGACGTGACCGTAATGCTGGAGGTGGAAACCGTGACAGTAGGAATGGTGGACGTGATGGTGGAAATAACCGTGGAAGCCGAAATGGTGGTGGAAACCGTGACAGTGGTAACAGAGGCTAGACATCTAGTAAACCAACCATCAATTCCTCTTTCATTATACACAATTAATACATAATTGATTGGGTATAATGAATTAAAAAAATTCTAAGGAATGAATAATGAAAAAATTACTTTTCTCAATTACTCTACTTTTTATAACAACCCTAACAACTTTACACGCCGAAGAGGTTACACTCCCTACTTTTACACTCACTACCACTGACAATAAAACCATTAATATTACTGAAACTAAAAAAGGTCTTGAGTTTCATGAATTTAAAGGTAAAGCTGTACTCATAGCCCTATTTGGTCATCGATGTCCTCCTTGTATCAAAGAGATTCCAGAATTTATAACCTTAACCAATAACCATAAAGATGACCTTACTATTGTCGCTATTGAAGCACAAAATTATCCAAGTGATGCCGTTAAACAGTTTAAGGCTGAGCATAAAATGAACTACAATGTTGTTGCAGGAATTAATCATGGTGAGTTTATCTCTTACCTTGCTGGAAGAGCTGGCTATTCTAGAGGTATTCCTCTGCCACTTTTAATCTCTATCGATAAAAATGGAGAAGTTCAAGGAGTACAAGCTGGTCAACTACGGCAAGATGAACTTGAATTTCTAGTTAACGATTTAAATGAGTAAGTAAGATTTAAAAAAGGGAAATAATGATAAACAGATCAAATTTAAAAAATAAAATGATTCAAGCATCCATTTTAACAACTGTATTATTAACACATACAGGATGTTTTTTTGGCTATTTTGAGAACCCATTGGTTCCAATAGAAAAACCTCAAATAACATATACACAGCCTAATACGACTCAAGCTGTTCAGGTAGTTTTTACTTCTCCAGCACCTATAGTGGAGTGTACCGATGATGTCAACTCACCATGTAACAAAGCTCCTGTACAAGCTAATGAATTGAAACCAAAAATACAAACAACTACGGGTGGTGAAGTTCATAAACTAAGAAGTATTCAAGGGAAACCCATCACTATTGTAGAGCGTTCAAATGGTTTTATATTTCCACAATATAAAAACAAAATTGTCATTTTAGAGATGTTTGGTAAAAAGTGTAATCACTGTATCAAAGAGATGCCAACACTCAATAGATTACGAAGCCAATATAGAGGGAAAGTAGAAATTATTGCTGTTCAGGTTGAGGAGAGAATGAGTGCTGCAGAAGCGAAAAGTTTAATACGAAGACACAACATTCACTATCCACTTATAGCCGGTGAAACAGCAACAAATCTACAATACAACATACAAAATACTTATGGGTGGACTGGTATTTTACCATTTACCATGATCATTAAAAATGGTGTAACAGAGTTTATATACCCAGGAGCAGTCTCTTATAATGAAATAAACAGTGACCTTAGATCAGTTATAAGATAGTTACTCGATTTAGAAGAATTTCTATTTTCTTCTAAATTTTCGATATAAACCCCACGCAAGTGGTCCCCAACGTAATAGTAATGAAAATAATCTTTTCATAAAATCTCCTTTTATTCTTTCATTTGATATAATCTTGAAAATTAATTTTTTACAGTGAATTATACTATAGAATTCACTGTTTTATATTAACATAACTAAGGAACTAATTATATGCTACCAGATTTTTTAACAAAAACAAATAAAACAAAAAAAGGTAAAAAAGAGAGCCATCTACGTTGGTGGGTTACTTTACTTATGTCATTAGCACTTGCTTTAGGAACATGGAACCCAACGGGATACCACTTTATTCACTATCTTACCAACTCTGAAAATATATTATCAGGCTTTACACCATTTGCAATTATTATCATGATAGGTATTTGGCTTTTGGCACTTAAATCTATCTTCCAAAGTTTAAAAATCTTTGGAGCTCTTTTTGTGATTGTGATTATTATGGCCTTTCTATGGGGTCTACAGCAGTATGGATTACTCGACTTCAATAACCTAAATGATATGGGTTGGGCAGGAACACTCTCTGTTGCTTTTATTATTTGGATTGGTCTTAATGCATCTATTATTTGGAAGTCATTAACTGGTGTCTATGCCACAGACGATGTAGAAGAAGAATAAGAGAACTATGAAGAGACGATATAAAGCACTTCTCGCCATTATAATTCCTGTAGTTATAATGGTCATACTCTCTTATGTTCACCCCATATCTTACAACTATATTATGGGCTACATGATTGCTGTTGTCCTTGTTTTTAAATCTTCACTACTCTCACTATGGTTCCTTTCTAAACTCAAACTTCTTCACTTTCTAAAAGGTTTGACCATTCTACAAGCTTTCCTTTTAGGTATTAAACGTTGGTTTATAGACAATCTACTCTCTAGATGGCTAGATAAACATATTATAAGACATTTTAAAAAACCATTTCGAGAACTTTTACAATACTACAACGCCATTAATTTCCGAACAAAGGTTAAAAACTTTGTCATTATTGTTGTACCTTTAGGAATCGGTGTCTGGATTATGTATCTGGCTGATGTATTGACCCATATTGCCGTTTTTATGGAATTAAAAATGCTTGTTATTGGATTTTTTAAAGCCCTATGGGTTATCTTTGCCAAAATCTTTTTATGGATGACCAGTTCATGGTTTGCACCTATTTTAGAAGTATTTGCACTGAGTTATCTATTAACCTTACTCGAAAAATTTTTAGGAAAAAATAATCCTCTAAGTCGACTTTTCAACTATATTGGAGACAAGATGAACGACTTTTTGGAGTATGTAGGTGTACTTAATGACCGACATATCGAACCCATTCTCAATAAAAATCTCTCACAACGTAGTGAAAACTATGGTAATAAAATCTCTTTAATGCTAAAAAATAAGAAAATAAGAGATGAACATCTCTATTTCGACAACTTTCAAAATATGATTTTAAAGGGTCATATCAACGCCTATTACGCTTTTGATGGTATGGATAAAATTTCTAATAAAAAAGAGTTATATCAAATCATCAATAAGAAAACGGCTGACAATATTGATATCATTGCTTATGTTTCAAGAAATGGAAAAGGAGAGATTTTCGAAGAACATTGTAAAGATGACTACTATCATGATATTTTCCTACTCAAAGGTATTGCGAGTAACAGAACTCATGGAGTAAGAGAACATCTTGAGGGGGAGATTGACTATACTGATTTTTGGGTACTCAATACCAGTAAATACCCTGTATGGTTAAAAAGCCATAGTGATAATCTTGACAATATAAAATTGGCTGGAAATGAGATGAAACTTATTAAAACCAAAACACATTTAAACTTTGAACATAAAGATCTCTATTTTGAATATGAAGAGGTTACGGTCTCACCTACTGAGATTTGTGAGAAGCAAGTAGAAAAGTTAGATTAAAATAACGCTTCTACTTGAAATGCTATAGTAAAAATAGTCCTATCATCAGAATTTTCTACGCTAAGCTCACCACCCATATGCTCTTCAATAATTGCTTTAGAGATATAAAGTCTCAGTCTTGTAGTATTTTTTTATGTTATTTTATAATAAAAATATTCTTGATACTTTTAAACCAAACGAACCAATCCATTTTCAATAAAAATTAGTCCCTCTAACTCAGCCTCATAAACACGCTCATTAAACTTCTCTATGGCTGCGTCTAGTGTGGGTGAATTTTGACAAAAATAAAAAAAATCATCTTTCTCTATATCTGCATTTTGAGGTGAAACACCATATTTATCTGCAAAAACTTCAATATCGTAAATAGGTTCAGCCAAACCTTCAGCCAAGAGTCTATTTGTACCCCTACTGTGGTCTAGTTGTTGAGGTAAAACATAAATTTTTTTGCCCATTTTCAAAGCAAACTCAACTGAACGCATGGAACCACTCTTTTCATCTGCTTCGGCTACAATTAATATATCACCTAAAGCAACCACCAACTCATTACGCACAACAAAACTCCATGGTGTGGCTTTAAATGTTTGAGGAAACTGACTTAGTATCAAACCCTCTTTTTCAATACCCTCAATAAGCAAACGATTGACAGCTGGATAACGAATATCTAAAGAGTTTGCCACAACAGCAATGGTATTTTCAGCCCCTGCACCATTATGCACGATGGCATCCACACCCATGGCAGCACCAGAGACCAAACAGACACCTCTTTTTGCCAAAGCTTGAGCCAAACTGTAGGTAAAATGTTTGGTATATCCCGAAGGTCTTCTTGTCCCAACTATAGAGACTTTAGGACGCTGCAACAAAGCACTGTTCCCAATTCCGTACAACTCTTTAGGATACTTCTTCATAGCCTCTAAAGCTGGAATATAGTCAGAAATAGGTGAAATCATCTAAGAGATTTTCTCATCAAAAATAGACAACTCACCAGAAGAGTAAACCTCTCCACTCTCAACACAGTAAGCAGATAAGAGACCGTAACCCGTTTTCTCTTTCATATAACACCCTGTATCCACGTTGACATAGTGTTGCTTCTCCTTCACTGTAAATTGTTGAGGTGTGTGTCCAAAGATATTAAAAATTGGTTGTTTGTCCAAAGGTATGGTTCGACTCCACAGTGCTGTGGATACAAAAACTTTTCTCTGCTGAGTCTCATTACGCATATGCCATACAGGGGCAATAGATGAATGAGAAACCACCACTGCTCTTCCCGATGAGTGTACAGCATCCAGTTCCAAATAGATAGGAAGTGACTTCATCCACTCAATATCATCTTTGAATTGGAAGATAAACTCTTTAATAAAAGGGTGGGGAATAACTTTCTCACCTTGAAGAGAGACCAGCCCATAAGAGAGTAATGTCTCAATCCCACCATGTTTTAACCACATATTTGTCTCTTCAATAGATTCATTTTGTTCTATAGAACGAATAAAAGCACCCCCATGTTCTATCATCATCTCTTCATGGTTTCCTCTAACACAAGGAAGCTTATGTTCTCTAACAAATCTAACCACTTGTGCACTTTGACTACCCCTGTCTATCAAGTCACCTACAAAAATTAATTGAGAATTTTTGGGAATCTTAGCCACTAAGTTTAAAAGTGCCTTATACTCGCCATGAACATCTCCTACGATATAATGTTTCATTTTCAATCTTTCCTGTTAAATTTTATTATATTGATTAAATTATAACATAAAAAAATAAAAATTGTTATATAAATTCTATTTATTTAAATATTTTTAAATAAAATATAATAAAAAATAACTTTTATACTTAAGAACTATCTTTATTAAAAATAAAAGTTAAAAACGATATAATGAAATGTAATATAATTTTAAATACAAATCAGGAGACTCCCATGGGCAAAAGAGAAGAAGTAATAGAAGCAATGATAGCAGAAGCAAAAAAGTTAAACATCAACATTACAGATGATTTAATAGGAAAAGTAGCAGTAGGCTTAGGTCCTGTTCTTTACAACAAAGATAGTGCAACCGTTGCTTGTGGTCAAGCAGATGAGCTTGAAACTGTAAAAACAAACTTTTTAAAGAAGAAATTGGGCTTAACCAATGATGATGCAGAGTTAGATGCTGCCATTAAAGAAGTTTGTGAAGCACTTGGAACATCAAACCGAAGTAAATACAGAGTTCACTTCTACGCACTTTTAGCGATGAAGTTTAATAAAGAGAGTGTTTACGCATAAACAGCTATAGTTTTAACTTTTACCTCGAACTTATTCGAGGTAGTTAAACTTTATATCATCACTCCCCATAAAAAATATGCCACACATGCCACAACAAAAATACCAATTAAATTTGCTTTAAATCCAACCCTTGCCATTTCAGATATGGGAATAACCCTTGAACTCATTACTATCGCATTGGGTGGCGTTGCAATTGGCAACATAAAGGCATAACTTGCAGCCACCGTTGCTGTCATGAGTAGTAGTGTTCCCTGCTCTGCTGGCATATCTTTGGCAAACTCATAAAAAATAGGAATAGCGATAGAGGTTAATGCTGTATTGCTTGTCACCTCAGTTGAAAATGCCACAAAAAATGCCACCAATATAAACATCCAAAAAAGAGGCATCGTCGAGATGAAACTCAACTTATTTGCTATATCTGCAGCCAAACCTGTACTTGAGAATGCAGTAGCGATAGAGAAACCAGCCCCAAAAAGAAAAATAATCTCATATGGCATACTTCGTGTATCTTCCCACTCTAAAAAACCAACAACAGGAACAAACATTAAAAGACCAAAGCCAAGTAGCACCATCTTTTCATCTAAAGCAAAACCTAAAAGCTGTTTGCTAAAAGTATTTGCCACCAAAATAACAGCCAAAGCAGTTACTATGCCATAGAGACGTTTTTGTGGTTTATCTAAAGTAGGAATTGCCTCATTACCTATGCCTTCAACACACTCATCACGAATCCCAAATGAGAGTAACCAAGGAATTACTGTTAACATAATCGCAACCACAGGTAACATCATGTAGACCCACTCACCAAATGCCATAACAGGCAAATTTTTATCTTCTAAAAAACCTAGCAATATCAAGTTTGGTGCTGTTCCAATAGGTGTTAAAATTCCCCCTACACTCGCCCCATATGCTGTTGCCAATAAAAATCTAATTTTTAGTTTAAGATTATCGCTCAGGTAAAGAGCCACGGGCATCAACATTAAAGTAATGGTCGTATTTGACAAAATAGAACTAAGCAAAGCTGAGGTAATTGCCAAAGCATAAATAATCCCCAACACCGTTTTAGGAAAAAAGCTTAAAAGCTTAGCTGAAAAATAGAGATGCAGTTTTACTTTTTCGAGGGCAATCGCCAACATAAAACCACCCAAAAAAAGAAAGATAATTGACTTAGAATAATTGGGTGTGACAGAAGAGAGTTCCAGCACTCCAAAAGTGGGAAAAAGTAAAATAGGTAACAATGAAACCACCCCTAAAGGCAAAGCTTCATTTGTCCAAAGTGTTACCAAAAAAGCAATAAGCCCAACAAGTATGGCCTGAACATCTGAAAAAACTATGCCTCCCAAAAGATAAAAAGCCAAACCAATCGCTACAGCATAGATAATCAGTCTATAGCCTTCTAAAAAAGATTTTAACGTACTCATGAAACTCTCCTAATTTTAAGAAATTATACAGCATTTTACTTTAGTAACTTTTTTGATACTACTCAACTGTGACATGGACTTTGCCTATTGACTGTTTTAAGTTGGCTCAAATGACTATGGCTCAAAGGTTCGGTTTAAAACTATTCACTTACCAAATACAAAATAAACATCATATATGCAATATAAGCAAAAAATGCAAAAACAAAAAATAGCAGTACATTTAAGAGAAGTTTCTTTTTCATAGATACCCTTTATATTTTAATTCGAGAAAATATCTTTAAAATATTATACCGTTTCTATAATAAAATCACTAACATAATTAAACAAATGGATATAGATACTATTTAAATTTAATTTAAGTTAAAATATTATATATTATACTTAATTAAAAATTAATTATAAGGATATATTATGAAAATAACTCTAAAAAAAATCTTATCACTATCTACAATATCATCTATTTTACTCCTTACAGGCTGTTCATCACATGAAATAATTGGTAGCTCGAACACACATTTCTATAATGAAAATTTTGGTCTTGTACAAAATGAGGCAGTTGATACACGTATACAAGAGGAAATATGGGCACAAAATAAACCCACTGAAATAGAGCTTCCTTTATTCTCTGACCCTACGTGGACAACGGAACTTGCCTGGGAATCCAATGCTGTTACAGCAGAAAACTATGTTCAAGCACCTCCTGTTTTTACTTACAAATACAAGTATGACCCTAAATTTTATGCTGATGCCACATGGAGAAGTAATGACAATTAATTGACCATTTATAAAAATTCTTATATATATTTTAAAATATTAAATAATATTTTAAAATTAACATTAAATTTATAAATTAATTGTATAATTCCCAACTTTTATTTTTGAAAGGTTGAAGTACTATTGAAAAAACAATATTTAATATTATCACTAATATTTGGTGTAACTGTTTTATTACAGAGTCATGAATTTGAAGAAGAGATTATCTATAATCAGAGTCAACTGTTTCAATGGACTCAAAATATATCAGAAGATTATGAATTTAATATCCACCAAGTAGTTGAAGAGGATAACACGTTAAATAGTCAAGAAGCGTTGAGTTCTTACCATGAATCTCCTAGCCAATACATAGAAAAAATGGCAAAAGAAAAACTTGGGAAAAAATACAAATGGGGTGGGGATGGTCCTTATACCTATGACTGTTCAGGTTTTACAAAAGAGGTCTTTGAGCTCAATGGCATTAATATTCCAAGGGTCTCTAAAGATCAAGCAAAAGTTGGATTAAAAATCTCTAAGAAAAATCTAAAAAAAGGTGACCTCGTCTTTTTTGATGACAAAAAAAGTTCTGCTGTTAGTCATGTAGGTATCTACTTGGGAAACGGAAAATTTATTCACGCAAGTAGATTTCACAAACAGATTGTCATCTCACCACTTAGAGAGTACAGACGATTTTTTAAATGGGGTAGACGTTTAACTTAGACATCTCTCCTATTTTATATTTTAATGATCAATAGACCCTATGATGCCATCTATATCGTTATGTTTAACACTCCATTTTGCCATGGGTTCACTTAAATTTACAACTTCATTTTCCACAGCAGAACTTCCTGCCAACTCTTTAATGGTTGAATTAAAAAGCGTATTAGAGAGACCATAAAAAAGCTTTATCTCTTTCATGTCATTATCATCAATAAACAGATTGAGAAGGTCTCCATTTTCTAAAACCACTTGCATGGCTGTTAGACCATTAATCGAAAAAACGTTCTTAAGCTCTTTCGCTTCAAAAAGCGTACTAATGACATGATTGGTATTGGAGTTAAACTCGTAGAGAGACTCAGCTGTTGCCACTTCAAAATAGGTTTTTACTTTTTCCATGGTCAACTCTTTTCGTAGAATATTGACATTAGAAAAGTGTTCAGAAGTTGGTTTAATGGCTGAATAATTCAACCGTACTGTTTTCTCTTTTACTTTAAGTATCACCGTATCATCTTTAAAATTTAGTGAACTCTGCTGATAATAACGGTTTAGTAAAACAATAGCTAGTACAAAAACAAGGAGTATTATTATATTTTTTATCATGTTTTTAGTATATCATATCTTTTGTAAAGATGAGAAAGAATATGTTATAATAGAAAAAAACAAAAAGGAAAAATCATGTTACGTCTACTTTTAACTTCTGCTCTACTTCTCTTTTTTACAGCATGTACTGAAAAGCACCTTGTTGTCGATACCGTTAAACCAACCATGAAAGCTCTAGAGGCTAAGACCATTTCCAAAATAGCCATTCCTGTTCGTGAAAATGGATACAATAATTTTGAAACTCAAGTGATTAAAACACAAAATGAACTGGATGACTTTATAAAAGATGTCAGACAACAAGAAGGCTGGAGTAAAAAAGAGAATTTTTTAGAGACTTTACTTCTCAAACAGATTGACTTTAACAGCTACAACCTTTTACTTTATCGTATAACAGAATCTTCAGGCTCTACTGTACTTGCTGTTGATGCTCCTTTAGGAGATACAGAAAATATTATTATAAATATAGGTCGAGACAAACCAGAGGTGGGGACAAGCGATATGGCATACTATATTTTAGCCTATAAAGTTGCGAAAAGTGTAAAAGCCATTACCTTTGACAATGGCGTAAAGAAGCGTGTTATTAAAATGGACTAAATAAAGAGAGACTCCATCACAGCTAAAGCCTGAACATGCTCTTTCACATCATGACAACGCACAATAGAAGCTCCATTTTCAACAGCTTTTATATGTATGACTAAGGTTCCTGCCAATCGTTGTTCGGTTGGTGTAGGGATAATTTTATCTATCATTGACTTTCGACTCGCCCCTATTAAAACTTCACAGCCAAACTTTTTAAAATGTTGCATGTTTCTTATAAGTGTAAGGTTATGCTTTAAAGTTTTACCAAAACCTATACCCACATCTAAGATAATATTATCACGACTTAAACCCAACGCTTCACACTTAGCTATGCGTTCGTCAAAAAAGTCAGAAACTTCTACCATAACATCATCATAAGTAGGATTGATCTGCATCGTTTGAGCTGTACCTTGCATGTGCATAATACACAGCTTAGTATTGTATTTAATAGCCAATTCTATCACTTTTTCATCACTTGCACCTCTAATGTCATTGACCAAGTTAAAGCCACTTTTTAGAGCATACTCTATGACAGAGGGAGTATAAGAGTCTATACTAAATGAGACCTCATTATAAAGTTTTTCAGACTTGATAACATCACAAATAGGCTTGATACGCCCTAACTCTTCTTTCTCACTCACTGCATCTGCATTGGGACGACTAGAAACAGCACCTATATCTATAATATTGGCTCCATCCTTTATCAGCTCTTTTATTTGAGTTATGGCATCAGCTGCTTGAAACCTAGAGCCTGAGAAAAAACTGTCATCATTGGCATTTATAATACCCATCACTTTAGTGGGGTATCTTTTTGTCTTTAAAAAGTGCTGTAGCTCTTTTGCCACCTTTTTTAACCCAAAAGGTTGTGCCAACTCTTTTTTAGAGAGGATCTCCATATGTTTACGTGTCCCCACAAGTAGACAGTCATAGCACTCTTTCTCACAAGTAATTACTCCAGAAGGCGACGCCAATTCAGCCCCAATACTCAAAGCATCTTGTTTTAAAATATTCGCAGCAGGTGTTCGTAAATCTTTAATAAAAAAGTAAAGTAACTCCATCTTCTTCACCATAATAGCTACCCCACCACCATGAACTTTTAGATTTCTAAGGAATTCTTTTTTATTTTTTATATTGTTTATTTGGTAGATGTTCATGAAGTTTCCTTTATGTAAAATATCGACTTTTAATCTTACGATTTATCATGAAGTTATTGTATCGTAAAAACCAACCCTCATCATAACAACACAATATTATTGTATAATTCGGGTTTAATATAAAGGAACAAAATGAAAAAAACACTATTATTAGCAACATCATTACTATTTATGACAGCATGTACAACTGCCCCGACACCTGGTTCTGCCACTGCATTGACTGGTGATACCAAAGAGATGAAAGAGCTTAAAACTGCACTCGATACGTATACCAAAGCGACTATAGATAACGATGTAAACACCCTTATGAACTTTGTCTACCCTAAAGTATTTACTGTTGTACCAAAAGAGAAAATGGCAGAAGTTTTAACGAAAGCATATGCATCAGGTAGGGTACCAAATGTAAAACATGTAAAACATGTAGATATAGAACCTACTCAAAAGTATGATACTGGTGTGTTTACTTTTATTACCTCTACCATGACCACAGAGCTAAAGTCTCCAAGACCTGACAATGCTAAATTTGAAGCGTATATGCTAGAGACATTAAAAAAACAACTTTCCGACAAAGGTACCGTAAGTTTTGACCAAGCCAGCCATATCTTTACAGTAAACCATTCAGATAAAACGATTGCCATCAACGAAAATGCAGGGTGGAAATTTGCTGGGGTCAACCAAGCTAAGAAATATGCAGAAAAAGGGCTTTTACCTCAAGAGATTGTTGCAAAGCTTCAGTAGGTTCTGTAGCACCGAACACCTTATTCGGTAACACCAAACATTTGAAATCGAAAAATAAAGAATATTTTATTTATTTGAACCTTTAATGTTCGGTGTTACCGAACTTACCTAGTAATCCAAAAGCCACATACCCCAAAATAGCCAATGCCAACAAAATAGCCACCATGAATAGATACTCTTTATTCGCTTTAAAAAATGAAACTTCATTAGAGACTTTTGTTACTTCTAAGACTTCTAATTTTGAAAAAATCGCTTTAATAGCTAAATCATTAGCACTCACCAAACTTTTAAGCTCATACGAGGGTTTTGTTAAATTTTTATCTCCAAAATAGAGACTGTACTCATCATGAGGGTTGGCAATAAAATAGAAATAGCTTGGGGTAGTAAAGAGTTCTATCTTTGCAATATTTAATGATTTGTTGTCTGCATTAAAAAGTACCAGTTTTACATACTGTGTTCGACTATTTAGCTCAATAATCTTGTTCTTTTCTTGACTTAATGTTGAAGAGGAGAGCGAAAAACTTTTCATATGTTGCCACTGTTTACCCTCACTTGAGATATAAAGTTGACCTGAACGTTTAAAGTTTTCTTCTTGAACATTTACAGCTATTTTAGAAAAAGGAATACCTTCTGTTTTAAACAGATAACTTGTCTCTCTCTTTTTTTCATCTACAGTAGTTGAATAGGTTTTTATTGCTGTGTTATTCCAGACTCTTTCTAGCTCATTATTATTAGAAAAAGTCGCTGATTTAATGGTCAAATACTTACTCATCTCTCTTAAGTTCTGATATTTTTTATAAAAAGAGGTTGTCTGGTCTAAATGATAAACAATAGTTAATTCTTTAGCTTTTACTTTAGTGATTTTAATAATAAAGTTTTGCGTACCTGTCTCATTTGAGTAGTCAAATATTTTTTCATTTTGAACTATTAACTTCCCATCAACATAAACATCAACCGTACTCTCAAAGTTTCGGTCTTCTATGTTGAGTTTAATCTTTTCTATATCAAAAGCTTCTTTAAATTTATACGTTAGCTTTGCATTTTTTCTATCATAAGTGGTTGCTGTTAGCGTCTGCTGATTAACAATATGTTCTTCAGAGAGAGACTTTATAAAGTACCCCTCTGCTCCACTTTTACTCTGTAAACGAACATCTCTATAATCATACGCTGTATTTTTATAAATCTCATTGTCCAACTCTACTTGAACCAGTGTTGGTTTAGAAACGTCTTCCAAGAGAATCTCTTTTTTATAAGGTTGAGTGTTGGCAAAAAGCCCCACACTCAAAAGTAGCATCAAAATTATTTTCTTCATTCACTCTTCTCCTTAGAGTTTTTGCTCTGATAAAAATAGGACAATCCAAACAGTATGGCACCCAAAATCAAGAACAACACAATTCTATAAATAGAGTCAAGATTTGCTAAGTCTACAAAGAAGGCTTTGAGTATGGCTAAAAATATTAGTACCGTACCGACCAGTTTTGAAATCTTGATATCTTTTATAATACCATAAACAAAGAGAATAATTCCAAAAGTTATCCATAGTAAGGTAATGGCAAATTTTGTCGCATTAGGTGCATAAATCTTGACAATATGATAGACCTCAACATTTAAAAAGATAAAGAGCAACCCTACTCCTGCACCCAACATAAGGTGAGAAAGTTTGTAGTTGGAAACGGTTAAGTTTGACTCTTTAAAGGCAAGGGTATAGATGAACCCAACTACAGCCATAAAGAGCAAGAAGTTTACGAATGATATCATGGTGTTACTTCCTGAGATGTGGACGATATTGTCTACAAAACCTATCATCAATAGTCCAAGGAAGATATAAAAAATCACTTTGGCACTCTTAGTATAATCACTCTTATAAAGTATAAAAGCAAAAAGTGCGATAATCAGCATATAGAGCATAGAGAAAACATCTGCATTATAAAGCTCTGAAAGTAGTGACGAAATAAAGGTCAATACCAAGTAAGCCCCTAAAAATGTTCCCATAAAAAGTGTCCATCGTACAAGTTCCGTTGAGGCATATTTAAAGTCTAAAGAGCTGTTTTTAAGCAACTTATACCCTGCACAAAGTGACCCAATTACAAAGAGTGATGTAAGGGCTAAAGATTGAACATAGTGTAAAACATCTCCTTTTTCTGCCATATAAGCTAAGAGTTTATACTCTGAAACAACATCAAAGATAAAGTATCTAAAAATAGTTATATAAAAACCAAACAGAGCAAAAAGACCATATGTATCCTCATTACTTTTTGTTGCTATCCAAAGCAACATCAATGATTCTACAGCCCAAACAATGGTCAGTGAACTTCCTGAAAATATAAATGCAGGTGTCACTAAAAGCAGAGCAATCGACTGTGCTAAAACAATGTAGAAAAGGTTTTTTAGTAACACATTTTTCTTTGCCAAAACAGAAGCATAAATAAGCAGATACCCAGCCAATGCCACCGTAACCACAGCATAGTAGAGCAAGTCAATATTGTAATGTTCAAACAGAGCCAAAAAACTCAATATGGCAACCACAAAGTTTACCCAAAAGAGGAAGACAAAAGGCTTCTCTAACTGTTGCTCTTTTCCTCGTATCTCGTTGATAAAAGGAACAATGGAGTAGATAACAAAAAATGCAGCATACAAGAGTGCCAATGAATTAAAGTCATCAACGGTCTCCCATACCGTTCCCAACGCCGTAACAGAAGTAATAACAAATGCCATCCATGAAAGCAGTGACCATTTTTTGTAAATAGAGATAAAAAGAACCCCAAAGTTCAACATGAGCATATAGCTCAAAAGGTCCACATAGTTACCCGAACCCGTACTGAGTAAAAATGGTGTTGCAAAACCACCGATAAGACCAAATATAGCCATTGATTTGGCATCAAAACGGACAGAGATAACTCCTGCTAAAATGGTAATAATTATCATCGCCACATAAGCATATGTCGCTGATATAAACATAAACCCTTCTAAAGCAAAGGCTGCAAAGACAGAGAGATAAAGCACAGCAATTCCCCCACCAAAAAGGCTTTCAGAGAAGAGTTTATGCCTGTTGTTTATCATCTTAATTCCTGCTATAAGCATCGCTATACCAACAGCAATACCAATAAGCACACGACCCCAAATAGGAATCCAATCTTTGTCTATGGAGTATTTTAAAAAGAGACCAATACCCAAAATGAATGCTACAATAGCTATTTTTAAAATGATATTTCCAAAAAGAAGCTCTTCTAAAGAGATGTCTCCGAACTTATTAGAAAAATGCTCTTGTAGTGTTGGAGTTTTTGGTTTAAGTGTTATAGGTTTTTTAGTTTCTGAAGGCTTAGTATACCTATTTTTTACCTTATTTATATCGTTTATAGAAAGCTTTTTAGTTTCAGGTTTTGGAATTTCTACTTTATTTCTTAAAGACTTTTTCAACAACTTCTCTATCTCATCTAATCGACCTGCTACCGATGAGACTTTCATTAAAATCAAAATCATTAAAATAAATGTTATTAAAACCAATAATTCCATTTTTCACTCCTCTATATAATATTTTATTTTTTAGTATACTATTTTTTATCTTAAAGTGAAAGGTGATGCTTTACACTTTAAGATATTTTAATACATATTAGAGATTATATAATTAATTTTTATTATTTATATTTTTTAATAATAGGCTCCCATTAAAAGAATGGGAGTAAAAGAAGTTTCATGATTACTCTTTAATCATATCGCCAATCATAAATGAAAGCTCTAAGGCTTGATTTGCATTGAGTCGTGGGTCACATTGGGTATGGTAACGGCTTGATAAATCTTCTGCTGTAATGGCTGATGATTGACTACCTGTACACTCTGTTACATCATTTCCTGTCATTTCAAGGTGAATACCACCGGCAACAGTTCCTAATCTTTTATGAATGCTAAAGAACTGTTCCACTTCTGATAAAATGTTGTTAAAGTCTCTTGTTTTATAACCAGTTGAACTTTTTTCTACATTTCCGTGCATTGGGTCACATGACCACACTACATGACGACCTTCATCGCGAACACGTTTAAGAAGCTTAGGGAAATACTCTTCAATTTTACTCGCACCCATACGAACAATAAGGTTTAATCTACCCTCTTCATTCTCTGGGTTTAACGCATCAATAAGCCTTATAAGCTCATCTTCACCCATGGTTGGACCAACTTTACATCCAATAGGGTTAGCAATACCTCTAAAGTACTCGATATGTGCATCAGTTAAATCTCTGGTTCTATCACCTATCCACAACATATGTGCTGAACAGTCGTAATATCTATGATCACCTTCAGAGTCTTCTCTGGTTAAAGCCTCTTCATAATTCAACAACAGTGCTTCATGTGATGTAAATATGGTTGTTTGATGCAGTTGAGGCACTTGAGCACTAGAGAGACCACAAGCAGCCATAAACTTCACTGAACGGTCAATTTTCTTACTTAACTCTTCATATTTTTTCCCCAAAGTGTTATCTTTAATAAAATCAAGATTCCATTGGTGTACCTTGTTTAAATCTGCCAAACCACCTCTTGAGAATGCTCTTAAAAGGTTTTGTGTCGCTGATGCTTGATTGTAAGCACGAATCATATTATGAGGGTTAGGAGTTCTAGCCTCTTCCGTGAACTCAGTAGCGTTAATAATATCTCCACGGTATGATGGTAAAGAGATGCCATTAATCTCTTCAAAATCAGAACTTCTTGGTTTTGCAAACTGTCCTGCAATTCTTCCTACTTTTACCACAGGTTTACCCGTAGCGTACATCATAACCATGTTCATTTGTAACATGAGTTTAAAAAAGTTTTTAATGTTGAGTGTATTAAAGTCAGCAAAACTCTCTGCACAATCTCCACCTTGAAGTAAAAATGCCTCTCCACGTCCAACTTTAGCCAATTTGGCTTTTAAAGTTCTAGCTTCTCCAGCAAAAATAAGTGGTGGATATGAACCAAGTTCAGACTCTACTCTTTTTAGGGCTTCTTGGTCTTCATAAGTGGGTTGTTGCTTAATGGGGAAGTCTCTCCACGAGCTTGGTGTCCAGTTCATATTTTATCCTTCGAAAATAAATTCCAAAATTATACCTTAGTTAGAATATGGTTATTATTTTTTTACTATAAAAATTCTAAAATTTATCCATTTTTAAACCATATAAAAATATTTTTATCAATAAATTCTCACTTTAAAAGCTCATATTCTCTTTAATAGTTGTACTAACCATCTTCATTTATTATTTTCTTAGAAAATCCTGCTAAAATAAAATAAATTTTAATAAGGCTATGAGATGCAAAAGAAGTTATTATTTTCCTATATACTACTTAGTGGCATACTATTGTATACAGGTTGTGCCAAAAAACAAATATTTGAAGTTGCACAAACAACAGATATCCAACCTATCGTTAATCATGTTCCAAGTTATACATCCACACCTACAAGCATTCAATCTACACCTCTTGCTATTTCTTCCATAACAGGTAAAACTCATCAGCTAAAAACGATTCAGGGACAAGCCATTACCATTGTAGAGAATGGAAATGTTGGTTTTAAATTTCCTCAATTTGCAGGAAAAATAATTATTTTTCAAATATTTGGAAAAGATTGTGAATACTGTTTTGAAGAGATGCCTATTATAAATAGAATCAAAAGTCAATATGGAAGTAGAGTAGAAGTTGTTGCCATTCAAGCTCAAGACAGAATGTCTCCTTCTGTTGCCTCAACTATTATGCGTCAATACCATATAAACTATCCTATTATAGAGGGTGATGACGCTCAAGATTTACTGAGATTTTTAACAGAAACCTATGGATGGACAGGAATACTGCCCTACATTCTTCTTATAAAAGATGGAGCAACAGAATATAACTTTTCTGATGGTGGAGTTGGGTACCAAGAGTTTAGAGAGAGTATCGAGAGTTTATTATAACTTTTCTCTTTTTTTGATTTTAAAATTTATATACTTTTTGTTGTAAAAAATTTAGATTATCCTTTATTAATGTTAAAATAGAATATTCTATTCTAACAAAAGGATACTCTATGAAAACAGTAATACCAATAACAATCGCTATGATTTTTCTTCTTGGATGTAGTGAAACGCCAACAAAAATGGTAAGTGATGAGACACCTCCTGTCAAACACGTTCAAAAAAGTACTGAACTACAGACCGTTATGCGTAAATTTGACAACCTTATTTATCAACACTATCAAAGTGAACTTGATCGTGACCGTAAACGCATTGACTATACCAAAGATATGATAGAGATTGTTGATGAGTTGGTCATTAATAGTAAAACACTTAAAACGCTTCCCCATAGATCATTAACCGAAGAAGAGTCAAAAGGTTTTTTAATCTTTGCCAATGAATTGGAGGTCAAATCTGAGAAGTTAAAAGAGATTGTATTGAGTTATAAAACAGAAGAGATAGCCCCAACCCTTGATGAGATAATCAATATTTGTATGAAATGCCATGATACACTACGATAAAATCTTGAAACTGTTTCTCTTTCTACCTCTTTTATTGGATGCTGATGCCAATCTGACAAACTATATAAGCAATCTTGAACAACGTATTCAAGTATTAGAAAAAGAGAAAAGACCTCAAGGTATTCTAAACCTTGGTTCCACTGAGACGACTATGTTTTTAGGAGGAAGAGTTACTTTGGACACCATCTACCTGCATACAGCCAGTGGAAAAGATGGAGGAAGTAACAGCTCTGATCAGTTCTTTAATGCCAACAACATTCCTATTAATGCTCAAGGAGAAGAGTCAGAGTTAACCTTGACAGCAAGAAACAGTAAGTTTTGGGTTAAAACACGTACCGATCAACTCAATGAAAAACCCTTAAGAACCCTTATCGAAATTGATTTTTGGGGAAGCAGTGGAACGGAAACCAACTCCAATTCACATAATCTGCGACTGCGTCATGCCTACATTATCTATAATGGATGGACATTGGGACAGACAAACACTCTTTTTATAGGGAGTTCAAAACCCCATACACTTTTAGCTCCTGTTGATGATGTTTTTATGCGTCAACCTCTTATTAGCTATAAGAGAAGTTTTGATAAACAGAGTTTGGCACTCTCATTTGAACAGGCTGAATCAGTCATTATGACCCCTACAGGTGAAAAAATCACCGTCAACGATGATCAATTTCCAGATGTGGTTTTAAAATATGAATATAATGCAGATTGGAGTGGGTATTCACTTTCACTCTTAGGCAGAGAGCTGAGAATAAACCAAGAAGAAGAGAGTCTCGTTACCGACAGTACCTTTGGGTATGGTCTAAATTTTACAACATATATTCATACTTATCAAGACGATACCTTAACCTTTGGAGTGGTAGGAGGAGAAGGTATAGGGCGTTATATGGCAACCAGCTTTTTTCCTTCTGCTGTGCTCAATGCTGAGCAAAAACTAGAAGCACAACCCTCTTGGGGAACGCATCTCGCTTATGAACATTGGCTCGAAAATAACTTACGGCTTAATCTTGCTCTTGGGAAAATAGAAACCGATGCCATATTAAAGATAGAAACCATTGATAAATCGGCATGGTCAGGACATATAGGGGTGCAATACAATCCCATGAAGAAGTTCCTTTTGGGTGCAGAGTATATTCATGGAGTGCGAACTTTACAAAGCAATAGTATTTATAGCGTTGACCGTCTCTATTTACGTGGGAGTTATGATTTTTAAGAAGGTAATGAAGATATGATACTTTGCTTGACATAAATTTTCCTTATATATTTCAATAGTTGTTGCTCTACTTTCGGTAACAGCTTCAGGCAACAACAATCCAAAAGATGAAAATAAACAAAAATAATCTAAACAATAGACAAAATTTAAAATAAAAATCATATTGACATTCTTAATAAAATATGTTAATATTTTATTTATATAAAATAAACATAAAGGAAATAAAAAATTATGAAAAAATTATTATTAAAAATATATAAAAGAATATTCTTTAACAAAGAACCTATACTTGAAAAAATAAATATTTCGGTGATAAAAGTATACTAATATAGTGATTAACTATCTAAAGTTTCACCTTTTATTTAAGGTGAAAATTTAATTTATGCATGAGCCAATTTTCTATTTGCTTGAATAGAATGATAGATAGCCAACCCGATAAACATTATACCAACTTTCCCATTTTATTAACAACCCTATTCTCTTCTCTATCTGAGCTAAAAAGTCCATTAATAAAAATGAACCACCAAATTGATTAAAGTAATTAATTATAACATAAAAATATCAATAAGAATTAAATAAAACATGGTTTTTCCAATTTAAAGAATTATATTAATATGTTACATTTCTTCCCAATTTTTAGAACTATTTTGATTAGTTTTGAATTAAAATGAGTAAGATGTGTAAATAATTAACAGTCCTACAAAATTACTCCAAATAATATTGGTATTAATTTGCGATTATTCTCCATGAGCGTATAATTATTTCAACTTTACTAAATAGAAGGAGTCCACATTGAATATTCATGAATATCAGGCGAAACAAGTTTTCGCTAAATATGGTGTACCAACACCTAGAGGTATCATTGCTAACACACCAGACCAAGCCGTTGCGAACGCAGGAGAGCTAGGTGGAAACATTTGGGTTGTAAAAGCTCAAATCCACGCAGGAGGTAGAGGACTTGGTGGTGGTGTAAAACTTGCTAAATCAAAAGAAGAAGTAAGAGAGCTTGCTACTGAGATTTTGGGAATGACCTTGGTAACTCACCAAACCGGACCCGAGGGTAAACTTGTTCAAAAAGTATATATTGAAGAGGGAGCTGATATTAAAGATGAGTTATACCTTTCTGTTGTACTTGATAGAGCAATGGAAATGCCTATTATCATGGCTTCAACTGAAGGTGGTATGGACATTGAGACTGTAGCTGAAAAGACTCCTGAAAAAATCATTAAAATTGCTGTTGACCCATCATTTGGTTTTCAAGGTTTTCATGGTAGAGAGCTTGTATTTGGTCTTGGTATCACAGACAAAGCCGAACAGAAAAAGATGATTCAATTTGCTTCTAAACTCTATACATTGTATATGGAAAATGATGCAGAGATGATTGAGATTAATCCACTTGTTAAAACAGGTTCTGGTGATTTCATCGCTCTTGATGGTAAAATGGCATTTGATGATTCTGCTCTAGGTAGACACCCAGAGATTGAAGATATGAGAGATATATCTGAGGAAGATCCAGATGAGAGAGAAGCTTCTCAGTATGGTCTTAGCTACATTGCTCTTGATGGAGAGATCGGTTGTATGGTAAACGGTGCTGGTCTTGCGATGGGTACAATGGATACCATTAATCACATGGGTGGAACTCCTGCAAACTTCCTTGACGTTGGTGGTTCAGCAAATTCTGAAACAGTGGCAAAAGGTTTTGAAATTATTCTTAAGAATCCAAATGTTAAAGCAATTTTTGTAAATATTTTTGGTGGAATCGTAAGATGTGACAGAATTGCAAACGGAATTATTGAAGCGACTAAAATTACAGATGTACATGTACCTGTAATCGTTAGACTTGATGGTACAAATGCACCAGAAGCAGCAGTTATTTTAGAAAATGCAAACATCGCTAACCTTATAGTAGCGACTGATTTAGGTGATGGTGCAGCAAAATCTGTGGCAGCAGCAAGAGGAGAAAAATAATGAGTATTCTAGTAAATAAAGATACAAAAGTAATCGTTCAAGGTTTTACAGGTGGAGAGGGTACTTTTCACGCTGAACAATGTATGGACTATGGAACAAAAATTGTTGGGGGCGTTACTCCAGGTAAAGGTGGTCAAACACACCTTGGTCAACCAGTATTTAACACAGTAAAAGAAGCAGTTGCAGCAACTGGTGCTACTGTTTCTATGGTATTTGTTCCACCTGCATTTGTAGCTGACGCTGTTATGGAAGCAGCTGCTGCTGGTATTGAACTGGCAGTTATTATTACAGAAGGTGCGCCCGTTCGTGACATGCAAGCTGCAAAAGCTTGTGCTGTTAAAAACGGTATGATGACCATTGGACCAAACTGTCCAGGAGTTATTACAGCCGATGAGTGTAAAATTGGTATCTTACCAGGTATGATTTTCAAAAAAGGTAGAGTTGGGCTTATCTCTAAATCTGGAACACTGACATACGAAGGTGCAAACCAAGTTGTTAAAGAGGGTTACGGAATTTCAACAGCAGTTGGTATTGGTGGAGATCCAATTATTGGTCTAAGCTACAAGCAGCTTCTTCAAATGTTCCAAGACGACAGCGAAACAGATGCAATTGTAATGATTGGTGAAATCGGTGGAGACTTAGAGATTCAAGCTGCTGCTTACATTAAAGAGAACATCACTAAGCCTGTTGTTGCATTTATTGCTGGTCAATCTGCACCTGCTGGTAAAAGAATGGGTCACGCTGGAGCTATTATCTCTGGTTCAGCTGGTACAGCAAAAGAGAAAATGGATGCACTTTCAGCCGTTGGTGTTGAAGTAGTTGTTTCTCCTGCCGAAATCGGTAAAGCTGTAAAGAAAGTTCTTTCTTAATCAGCCTTTAGAAGACAAGAAAGATTCTTGTCTTCTAGCTCAAAACTTTAATAAAACACCCCTAAATAGTCACTTATATAATCTTTAACATAAGTATAAAACTGCTACTAATCTTCTATCTATCAATTATAATTATGTAAAAAATAAATAAATTTCTTTTTACTTCTATTTTTCTCTTTATTTGTGTATTATAAAAGTAACATTTAATTTAAAAAGGAGTTGTTTTGGATAAAAAAATGATGAAAGAAGGCATGGAACTTATTGATGCTCACTTCAAAGATGAGGGAATTTCTCGTCGTGACGCAATAAAACTTTTTGGAGCTGGTGGGGCTGCAATGCTTATGGGAAGTACTGCTGCTTCAACCACTGTAGCAAAAGCAAGTTCAGCTGTTAAAGCTAAAATTGTAATTGTTGGTGGTGGTCTGGCTGGTATGTCAACAGCTGCTAGATTAACACTAAATTTGGATAATCCAGATATTACCGTTATTGAGCCAGGTGACTTGGCTACTTCATATCAACCAGGTCAAACATTGGTTGGTGCTGGTATTTGGGAAAAAGAAGATGTAATGTATAACACCGTTGACTTTATACCTGATGGCGTTACTGTTATTAAAGAGAAAGCTACAGAGTTTGACCCTGATAATAACACTGTTATAACAGCTGATGGACAAAAAATCAAATATGACTACCTTGTTGTTGCGGCAGGTATGAAACTTGCTTTTGGAAAAATTAAAGGTCTTGGAATTGATGAAACCATTACTTCTACAGGTGACCATGCAAAAGTAAGTGAAGTTATTGGTAAAAATGGTTTGGCTTCTATCTACTACCAAGAGGGTTCAAAACAAACATGGACACAGATGCAAAAGTTTATTGCAGATGCTAAGTCTGGCAAAAAAGTAAAAGGTCTCTTTACTCACCCTAACACACCTATCAAATGTGGTGGAGCTCCTAAAAAGATTATGTATCTAACCGATGCAAGACTTAGAGAAGCAGGTACAGAAGCCAGAGAAAATGCTGAATTGATGTTCTATCCAAATGGTTCTAAAATGTTTGGTGTACCTGAGTATCACAACGCTATTCAGAAACAGTTTGAAGAGCGTAACATGAAATGGAACTACCGACACAATCTTATTGCTGTAGATCCATCTGCAAAAACGGCAACATTTAACCGACACTGGAAAGAAAAAGGTGCGTATGATGAAGATCTTGAAGAGTACAGCATCAACATTAAAAGTAAAGAAGTAACCGTAGATTATGACTTTATGCATATTACACCTCCAATGGTTGCAGCTGAAGAGATTGCAAAATCACCAATTGGTTCTGCTAAAGGTTGGGTACCTGTAGACAAAGAGACACTTCAACATGTTAAATTCCCAAATGTATTTGCACTGGGGGATATTGCTGGTATTCCAATGGGTAAAACAGGTGGATCTGCTAGAAAGCAGTATGCTGTTTTAGTTGATAATATCATTGCACTTATGGAAGGTAAAGAGATGACCTCTTACTATGAAGGTTATACTGTTTGTCCACTGATTACAAGTATTGGTACTGTAATGTTGGCTGAATTTAACTGGACTAAAAAACCTACCCCTTCGTTCCCACTTGACCCTTCACAAGAGAGATGGATTTGGTGGCTATTGAAAGTATATGCACTTAAACCTATGACACAGTATGGTATGTTGTCTGGTAGAGCGTAAGAGAATAGAGAAAGAGAAAGGAAAAATATGAAAAAAACGAATTTAATGTTAATAACAGCTGCTACGCTTTTTACACTTTCAGGGTGTAATGAATCTGGAAATGCAGGTGGTGGAGAAAAAATCACTTATGATAAAACGGCTCAAGAAGTTTATGAGCAATCTTGTTACAAATGTCATGGAGACAAAGCACAAGGGTTAACTGACAAGAAAACACCACCTATGAACGATAGACAAGCTGGTGAATTAGAGCTTGACCTTTATGACGTTAAAAATGATGGAACCAATCAATCATCAGGTACAGAGCATGATAAAATGGCACACAACATGCAAAAGCTATTGGAAAAAGGTTACAATTATGACCCTAAAGAGATGGCTGAATTTATAGAAAAAAGCTTCTATATAAAAGATGCTCCAGAAGCTGAAGAAGCATCAGTGGCTGCAGCTACTGAATCAAACAGTTCAGAAGAGACTCCTGCTTCTGTAGAAGCAAACGCTACAAACTAATTACACTCTAAGTATAGAAGATTTTTTTCTATCCTTCTAGCCAAATACTTCTCAATTGGTTACACCGATTAAAAAATTATATTTATAAAATATTTTTATAATATTTATAATAAAAATTTATGATAAAATTGTCCTATCTACCTAAGGATTATCATCATGAATAGAAAACCTGATAAAGTTTATGTATGGGGACTGAGTTCTCGTATCATACATTGGATGTTTGCACTCTCTTTTACTTTTGCTTTTATTACTTCATTTCATGAAGAGGCACTTCACTCTCATATTGCACTTGGTTTTATCTTCTTAATTATGATTGTTTATCGAATTATTTGGGGATTTATTGGTCCACGATATGCAACATTCAATACCTTTAAACTGCGTCCAAGTCAACTTAAACACTACTTTGTAGAGAAAATTCAAAATCGATGGAGAACAATTCCTGCTGGACACAACCCAGCATCCAGTTGGTTTACTGTTTGGGCATTAGGTATGGGAACCATTATTGTTATATCAGGTCTTCTACTCTATGGTATTCAAGAGGCAAAAGGAGTATTGTCTTATCTTAATGATGATTATACATCCTATATAGGTCTACTTGATATTGTTCATCGATATGCTTCCTATATATTTGTTGCTTAGGTTCTTCTTCATATCGCAGGAGTGATGGTAGAACAGTTTTGGCATAAAACCAATATGGTATTTGCCATGGTTACAGGATATAAAAAAACCAAAGGTGAAGATGCTGTTGTGAGTAAATCACTACTCTTTTTTGCATTCTTTATGATATTTTTTGCCATTGCTACCTACTTTTTTATTATCAGTTCCAACTACAACTTCTTGACCACACAAAAATATACCAATGTAGACTATGAAGAGCTACATCCCGTTTACCATAGTGAATGTGGTGATTGTCATAAGACCTACCCACCCTACTTGCTTCCTAAAAAATCATGGAAAAAGATTATGAGTAGTTTGGACAACCACCGTGGAGAAGAGATCACCGATGCCAACATTACAAAAGCACAACAAGCCTCTATTTTAAAATTTTTAACAGATAATGCAGCAGAGACCAGTACACGAGAAGCAGCTGTAAAAATGATGCGTTCTCTGGGAGCTAGACGACCAAAATCAATTACCAAAACTCCCTACTGGAGAGAAACTCACAAAGATATTCCTAAATATGTCTACAAAACCAAAGAGGTAAAAGACAAATCCAACTGTTTTGCCTGTCATAAAGATATTGAGTACGGTAACTTAGATGACATGAATATAAAACATAACTATTAGCGTCATGGCTCTCCTCCTATTGTTTTATATTTAATTTTATTTCATAAAAGTTATAATAAGTAATATTTATTATAATCTTTAGTTTTTTTTATTATATAGAGATATATCAAAGTAACTCATAAGTTTTTCTTCTATAATATATAACATATACTTATAATATGAGTAGATTACTCCTATTTAAATTAAAGGAGGAGAGTAAATGCAAGTTGAAGTTTCGAGACGAAAGTTTCTTCAAGGTACGGTTGCTATGAGTGTTGTTGGTGGAACAGCACTCTCGGCCACCAATCTTTTAGCCAGTAGTCATGATAAGCCACAAAGCAGTAAGAGCAGTATTCCTAATTCGATTACGGGAAAAACGACTAATGCCAAAGATGTAAAACTTATTCCCACATTGTGTGAGATGTGTGTCAATAAGTGTGCAGCCATAGCAAGAGTAGAAAACGGGATAGTTACCAAACTAGACCCCAACCCTA
>LBBO01000001.1_pt3 | contig 26228 bp, 33 predicted proteins | sample 329191 | NCBI WGS metagenome assembly LBBO01 (sample SAMN03174413, study PRJNA266758) | hydrothermal vent metagenome | biome: marine hydrothermal vent; feature: marine hydrothermal vent chimney; material: microbial mat material; isolation source: microbial mat from marine hydrothermal vent chimney...
ACATAAATTTAGCTATGCTTTTTAGTGCATACACGTATCTATGATGTCCCCCAAATCTTAGACAGAAAAATCAGAAACAAATTCCTAAAAGAGTAAAATCAGAAAGTAGGAGAAAAAGATTATGGCAAAAAGAGGCGAACATTTTAGTGTAGAGTACGGGGTGCCCCTTGAGGATATAAATTTAAAGTTGTGTTAGAGCTATTAAGAGAAGAGAGTAGCTTGGCAGAGATAGCATCAGAGTACAATGTGACGAGTAAAAGTATTACCACATGGAAGAACGAGTTTATAGAGAATGGTGTAACTCTGTTCAATAAAAGTAAAGAGCTAAAAAATCATAAGAATGAACTTGATGAAAAAGAGGATTATATAGAGAAGCTTCATGGAAAAGTAGGACAATTGTCCCTTAAAGTTATGATATAATTATCATGTAAAGGAAAAAACATGAATATGAAAAATTGTAATACATTAGCAGAAGCAAGAACTGAGATTGACTTGGTTGATGAGAAGATAGTAGAATTGGTCGCTTTGCGTAATAGCTATATTAAACAGATAGCACAGTTTAAAGAGAGTATAGAAGAGGTAAAGTCTGATGAGCGAATAGCTGATGTGGTAAGTCGTGCCAGAACAAAAGCGATAGAACTTGACCTTTCGCCAAATCTTATAAATGATATGTTTGTAAGAATGATTGACGAAATGGTTGAAACTGAGATAGCTGAGCTACAGAATACAAAAGTATTTTAATCCTTAGTCATCTTCCTCTTCCTTCTCTCCACCTGCAACAGCTCTAACACCTGCAGCACCAACGTCAATGGCAGCTCCTGCAACACTTCCAGCTATGGAGATAGGTGCTGTGATGATTTGGGTACATCCATTTAGAAAAAGTAGGCTCAGTAGTATAAATATATATTTGTTCATTGTAATCCTTAGTTTTAATGGGAAATTATCCTTTACTCCTTATAAAAACTAGATTAAGTTTAAATTTATATTCTAAATATTGTTGAGTATCTCTACAGGTAAAATTCTAGGGTAGAGTCTTCTGTACTCTGGGTTGTCACCTAAAAATTTCCACGTTTGACTACTCTCTTTAATGGCAAGTAACTTCTCTTCTTTTTTAATGGTTATGGTTCTACCGATACTGTCAACACGGATATTTTCACGACCATATTTATTGCTAAGAATTTTGTCTAATATAAGTAGTTTTCGTTGTGTATTGTAAAGTTTTGGATTAATAAAACTTATTGTAATGGTTGAGTTGTAATCCACTTGTGCAAATGCTCCTTCTGAAAAAGGTTTTATGGTATTAATTTCTGTAATTACAGAGTCAAAAGAGTTAACTTGCACATCAGATGATATGAGCATGGTATTGAGATAGTCTCTGAACATACTTTGGTTAATAGGAATAAAAAGTTTGGGGTAGGTCATACTAATAATGTTGTCAGCATTGAGTGACTTTAGTTGTGCTAAGTAGTTCTCTAAGGCACTTTTGAGCTGAACTTGTTCTAACGTTAATGTACTTACATTGTTCTCTTGAGTTGTATTTAACTCTTGAGTTACTTCTTTTTTGGGTTCTTTGTCGCCTATACATGCTGTAAAAAGTAGTAAAGCTAACGTTAGTATCAAGTTTCTCATATCTGCCTTTCTATTAATGGTTTTAAGTTTTCAAATCTATCTTCTGTCGCAAAACAACTGTGTGAATTACAGAGCAAAATATTCTCATCGAGTGTGGTTTTAAAGAGTAGAAACGGGTACTCCAATGAAGATTTGTCACTTATATGTTTTTCTAGTAAATTTTCATTTGATTTAATAATTATATCATCTTTTAAGTAGCGTAATAAGATATGTGTTAATTTTGGAGAAGAGAGTGGTTGACGCATAAGATTATAAGAGTTGATTTCTAAAGTTTTAAAGACAAACTTTTTATAGTTGCTGTCGACCAGTGATGAGATACTCATGAGCAGTGAAATGGCAGTGGAGGCAGAAGAAGGGTAGTCACTATCATGAGTATCTGCTTCTATTTTAAAGATTCCAGTAGAGAAGTTCCATTGTCCATAATCATAAAATTTTTCTATCAGTTTATTGGCAAAGTCTGTCGCCATAACCAAATAGGACTCATCAAGTGTCGCTTGATATGCTTCTATAAGTGACTCTCCTACATAAGCATAATCTTCTAAAAACCCTTCTGTTGTTGCTTTGGTATTATGGTAGAGGATACGGTTGATATAAACCTTATTTAAAAGAGTTTCTAAAGATTCTATAGCAATTTCTTTATACTTTTTATCAATAACAGTTATTTTAAAGAGTGCCGAAATCATCATAGCATTCCATGAAGTAATAATGGTTTTATCTGTAGTTACAACTTCTCTTGTTTTATTGATTTTTGCATAAAAGAGTCTCTCTTTACTCATTTGTCCCAACATAAAATCAACGGTATTAAGGGCTGTATTTTTATAATCATTATCTTGGGTTACTTGATAGGCTCGAAGATAAAGTTGAATCAATAACGCATTGTCATAGGTAGTTTTAACTTTATGAGGTTTTGACCATTTTTCATCTTTAGAATAATTATAAAATCCACCATTTTTCTGGTCATATAGGTTTTTTTGATGCATATTATCGAGTGAAAATAGTGTGGCATTGAGTATAGATGCATCTTTTGTAAGTTGATAGCTATCAAAGAGCAGTTCGAGTGTGGAGACATTTGGAAACTTGGTTGAAGTACCAAATCCTCCCTCTTTTTTATCGAGTAGATTATCTGTATGGATTGTAATGGTATTTAAAATATTAATATCCAGTTTGGTTGCTTCTATTTTTTTATCTTTAGGGTTAATGTATTGTAAAACTTCATCCCCTTTTTTGACCAGTGTCTCATAGTCGGTAATGTACTTTTTAGAAACAACACGAAGAAGCTCTTCAAAACCCAGTTTCTCTTCTTGTGCTTCTGGAGAGATATAGGAGTCTGCATAGAAAGGTTGTAGGTTTTCAGTCATAAAAATAGAGAGGGGAAAAGCAGCGTTACTTCGATTCATTAATTTATAAACTTTTTGATAATATTTAGCAATATCAGGACGTTCTTCTTTGTCAACTTTTATAGCGATGAAGCGTTCATTTAGAAGTTCTGCAATCTTCTTATTTTGAAAAGACTCCTTTTCCATAACATGACACCAGTTAGATGAGTTATAGCCTATGGAGAGAAAAATAGATTTGTTTTCAGCTTTTGCTTTGTTTCGTGCCTCTTCACCCCAAGGGTACCAATTGATTGGATTTTGGGCGTGTTGTTGTAAATAGGGAGAGCTTTCATTTTCTAAACGGTTGAACATATTTTATTTCCTTTTTTGCTACAAGATAATATTTTCTATATATTTAAGAATAATTTATAACATAATCTGAATAATTTGATATTTCTAGGCTTTTTTCTTTCAATCTATCTGAGAATTTATGCTTTTCTTTGCTATAGTACTACACATATTGTACACATGTAATAGTATATAATGTTTGAAATATAGTTACATTTGTATTAAAAAGGGATAAAAGAAGAATGAAGTTTTTAAAATTATTTTTACTTGTTACCACATTTTTAGTTGCAGATTTTGGTACAGCACTAAAAAAAGATAAGTTTATGTCAGCAGAAGAGGCATTTAAAGTCTCTGCTGTTCAAAATGGTGAAATGATTGAGACTAAAATTATCTTAGGTGCTAAGATTCATGTTACGGCAGATACGCTGAAGTACTCTATTGTTAAGCCAGAAGAGGTTCTCTTAACTGTAAGTAAACCATCTGCACATGAAGTTGATGGTGATATGGTCTATACTGATGAAATTGTTGTTAATATTCCTCTGAAAGATATCTCATCTAAAATAGGAAATGAAGATTATACGTTAGCTATTAGCTTCTCTGGTTGTTCGGACAATGGTATCTGTTATAATCCCATTGATGAAAAGTATGATTTTACAGGTGACCCTACAGCAGACATTGGCTTTTTTGATAAAGTTAAAGGTGCTATAGACTCATCAAACCCTAATGCTATTTCAGAGCTTTTAATGGGAGAGAGTTCATTTTTTATTATTTTACTCTTCTTAATTCTTGGTCTACTCTTAGCCATGACTCCTTGTATTTTCCCGATGATTCCTATTTTGTCTTCTATAATTGTTTCACATTCAGGTTCTGGTACACCGAGTGCATCAAAAGGTTTCTTTATCTCTTTGGTGTATGTACTCTCTATGGCTGTTACTTATACAGCTGTTGGTGTCATCTCTGGACTACTCGGAGCAGATATACAGTCAGCGATGCAAAACCCATGGGTCTTAACAACGTTTGCACTCATGTTTTTTGCTTTGGCACTTTCACTTTTTGGATACTACGAAATACAACTTCCATCAAAATGGCAGTCAAAAATTAACTCTGCTAGTGACTCTGCTCAAGGGCAGGGTATTGTAGGTATTGCTATTATGGGGTTCTTATCAGCCTTTATTATTGGACCATGTGTTGCACCACCACTGGCAGGAGCTGTTCTGTTTATCTCTCAAACAGGTGATGCATTTCTTGGTGGAGTTGCCTTGTTTGCTATGAGTATGGGTATGGGGCTTCCACTGCTTATTATAGGATTAGGAGCTGGTAAATTTATGCCAAGACCTGGTGGATGGATGACTGCTGTTTCACAAACCTTTGGTGTCATGATGTTGGCTCTAGCCATCTTTATGTTGGGCAAAGTTCTTTCTCCAAGTATGACCATTTTGTTGTGGTCACTACTCTTTATGGGAATAGCATTTTACATGGGAGTATTTGACAACTCAAGTACAAGAGCTGGAATGAAAAAACTTTTCCAACTTTTAGCCTTTGTATTTTTAATTTATGGAGCGTCACTCTTCATAGGTTTCCTAACAGGTGCCAAGTCAATGTTGCATCCGTTTAAACCTTTTACTTCAGGTAAGATGCTGAGTCAATCGTCAGTAAGTACCCATGTAGAAGCAAAAGCTGGTTACAGCATTGCTAAGCTTCAAGCAGAGGTAGAAGCCGCAGAAAAACCAGTAGTTGTTGACTTTAGAAAAAAATCATGTGCTTCATGTGATGAGTTAGAAGAGTTAACTTTTCCAGACCCAGCTGTACAAGAGGAGTTAAAGCGTTTTACGTTTATAACCATCGATGTAACAGCCAATAACGATGAAGAGAAAGCACTGCTTAAACATTATCATTTGCAAGGAACACCAAATATTATTTTCTTCGATAAAGATAACAAGCACCTTCCTTCAAAAGATATGGCAGGTTTTGTTTCAGCTGAAAAATTTGCAAAACATTTAAAGAGCATGTAATGAACTTAACTATCTCTATTGGAGAAATCAATACACTGCGTGTTGAACGAGATACAGACTATGGACTCTTTTTAAGAGCAGAAAACTTTGAAGAAGTACTGCTTCCAAATATTTACGTTATGGAAGCAGATATGCCCATTGGTGCAGAGATAGAAGTGTTTATCTATACCGATTCAGAAGATAGACCTGTTGCTACTACGAAATACCCTTATGCCAAACTGGGTGAATTTGCTTACTTCACTGTGGTTGATTATCAACGTTTTGGAGCTTTTGTAAACTGGGGGCTTCCAAAAGACCTTTTTGTCCCTCTTTCTCAACAAAAGTGCCACTTTCACATAGGTTCAAAATATATCTTACGTGTCTGTTTAGATGAAGAGACAGGAAGACTTTATGGAACACATAAAATAGGTAAATGGCTCTCAAAAGAGACGAAAGATTTGGAACCAAATCAAGAAGTCAATGTAATGGTTCTTTCAAAAACTCCTCTTGGGTATAAGGTCATCATCGAAAATCTTTATGAAGGAATGCTTTTTGAAAATGAGATTTTTGAAGCGTTAAAAGTAGGTGATAGACGAGTAGCCTACATTAAAAAAGTTCGTCAAGATGGAAAACTGGACTTAGCACTACAGCCCATAGGTAAAAAAGCCAAGGGTAATCTGTTTGAAGTGAAAGTATTGGAACTTTTAAAAGAGAAAGATGGTTTCATAGCCATAAACTCAAAAAGTGATGCAGAAAATATTATGAATACTTTTGCTATGAGTAAAAAAAGCTTCAAGCGTACGTTAACTTCGCTTATAGAGCAGAAAAAAGTTCTCCTTGAGGGTAGAGGTATGAAGTTAATTTAAAACGCTTATAACGTCTCGAAATCAACTATCTCTACAGCTTGACATCCCTTTTTGAAGAGTTTTCGCATCTTCGCATCCTCTTCAGCCAACTCAATCAAATCAGCAAAATCTTTCTTCTCGGCTTCAAAACTGTAACGCTCTTTTTCTGTACTCAAAATAATATTGGTATCAGCATTATTGGTAGAGAGTGCTAAATTTCTCACTCCCTTAGCATATTCACTTTTAAGTAATTTAACAACTTTTTCATTTTTTAAAATCTCATTTAAAGAGACCTCTTCATAGCTATCATTGTCACAAATAAGTTGATAGGTCACGTTTAATTTTCCTTGCATTGGATTTTTTCCTTTTAGATGATTTGGATTTAAGTTGATTAATTATAACATAGAAGTAAAATAAGAGTAAAAAATATGGCAAATTGTCATACAATGGAGTAATTAATGGGTGTATATGAAAATGAGTTGATAAAAATAGAAATAGAAAAGTCAGAGATCCCATGGCTAAAAATCTTTACTCAAAAGCCTTATAAAGAGTTCTCTGAGTGTAGTTCTGAAGAGAAGTTGGAGATATTTAGAGTTTTAGATATTATAGAGAAAGAGATGTTGAGTTTTTTTAAACCTCGGAAGATTAACATCGCTTCATTTGGAAACTATATGCCTCATGTTCATTGGCATATTATGGCACGGTTTGAGGAAGATAGCTACTTTCCTGAACCTATGTGGGGGAAAGTTCAGAGAGAAGGTTCTTATGTTTTTGAGGGCTTTGATAAGTTTTTGGAATTACTTAAAGAGAAAGTTTAGAATATTTTTTATAAATGAAGGTTTCGGCTCTGTAGCGTAGAAATCTTTATCTAATTTTGTATCATTATTGACACTACTTTCAGGCAGTTCAGTAGGGTTAAGCCTATTGACATAGGCTTTTGCAGCTTTGATTTTCTCTGGTTCAAAATTAATCTGCATCTAAAACTCTCTCTATTTCATACATGGCAGCTTCATTTTTAAGTCTGAATTTTACTTCTATTCTTCGACTGGCATCTTTGTTCTCTATGCCATTTACATTAATGGCATCAAGGTAGGAGCGACCACTTGCTACAAGCTTCTCTTTAATGTTATGCTCCTTGATGTAGTCGAGGGTTAAGAGGTAGTTCATGACGGCAAAGGCACGTTGTTGTGAAAGGTTAAGATTGTAGAGATAAGAGCCATCACTGTCTGTATGTCCTTCTATAATGATTGTATCCAAATGTTTAGCGATATTTTTGTTGGTGATAAGTGTCTCTACATAGTCAATGAAGTTTGCTTTTAGTTCCGACTTTGCACCATCTTTTAGGTTGGCTGAACCTTTGTCAAATAAGATATTTGATGCCAAACGTAGTGAGCCACTCTCTTTGTCAATATTGATTTTATCACCAAGTGAAGATTTTAACTCAGCAATGACTTTGAGTTTGATGCCTGTTAAAGATTTTATTTTTGATTTTTGAGCTTGAAGTTTTAGCAGAAGTTCATCATACTTTGTCTCTTTGTTGTCTACAGCCTTGAGTAGCTCAAGCATCTTTTCTTCATTGAGTTTTAACTTATCATCTTGTTCTCTCATATTGTTTGAGAGAAGTACAATTTTATTTTTATAGCTATCTATATCAAGTTTTTGTTGTGTGAGCGTTGTGTTTTGTTCTTCTGTCAAGTTTTGTAGTAGAACAATATGGTCTGAGTAGTTGTCTATTTTAGAGTTTTGTGCCAGTAGCAGTTGGTTTAAACTTTCAAGTTCATCACTTTTTAGTTTAAGTGTGTTGTTCGATATAATTAAATTTTCTTCATTCCTTTTTAAACTCTCTTCTCTCTGTGCCAATAGATTTTGAAGTTTTGTTATTTCATCATCTTTTATGAGCAGTGTTTGAGACATTTTAATAAGGTTGTCAGACTGTTTTACCAGTGTTTGACTCTGCTCATTTAAGGTCTCATTTTGTTCATTGAGTACGGAGTCTTTTTCATTAAGCGTATTTTTTAAAATGGTAGACTTCACCATAATGGCACCAATAAGTAAAATAAAAACAAAAAGTAAACCAGCCATTAAATCGGCATATGAAATCCAAAAATTGGTATTTTCACTGTTGTTGTTGCTGTTATTATTTTTTTTCTTAAACATTATCTATTCACTATATGGGTTGATATCTGATTGTGATATTTGGTAATGGTCTCTTGAAGTATGCTATTTTGTTGACTTGTACTGTTGGCAAAATTTGCCAGTTTAACAATAATATCACTCAATTCATCATCGATTTTATGGAAGGTTAATGTTAAGGAATCTTCTAAAGAGTTGTCAAACTTTTTAATGCTTTCATGTAACTCTTTTGTTGTTTTGTTAAACTCTTTAATGTTCTTCTCGATGTTCTCACTAGCTGTTAAGGTAGATTGAGAGAGTCGGATTTTTTCTATGGTCTCTTTTAAGTCGGTTGATACCATCTGCATGTGGTTGGTAACAGCTGTAAAGTTTTTATTGGTCTCAGTAATAATGGTTTGAAAGTTCTCTAAATGTTTTTCATTTAGTATTTGAATAAAGTCTAGGTTAAAGGTATCTTTGAGTGCTTGAATCATTTTGGTGTCACGCATCTCATGTTGCATATGTTCATGACGCTTTAGTTCACTCTCATCCCAAATATAACTTTTATAGACTTCTGATAATTGATGGGCATCGTGATCAACTTTGGAGAGACCTCTTTTTTCAAAAAAATTCCAGATAATGGAGAGGAAAATACCATAAATAGAAGCATAGAAAGCCGTTCCAATTCCAGAAAGAAGGAGTGAAATATCATGGTCTAGAGCTTCTGTATCACTAATAGAGAAGTTTGGCATAGAGATGGCAATGGCTGTAAATGTACCTAAAATACCTAGCATTGGGAAAAATGAAGGAGCAATCGAGGCAAAGTTGTCATTTCTAAATGTCTTATAGTAGTCTGCTATAAAGTCTTCAATATCAATGGTAGATTTTGTCTTTTCAAAAATAGTAAGAGAATTATTTTTTATAGAGAGTTGTAAGCTCTTTTGTAAATCAACATATTCTTTACGCATCTTACAAACCACAAAGTTGGCATTGTGTTGGATAAAGAGTAGATAAATAAGATAAATAGCAGCAATAATAAGTAAAGAGTGTAGGTCAACTTTTAATGAAATAATATTTAAGAATCCTAAGAGTATACCCACAAAAAAAAGTGTTGGAAGTAGGGCAAGCATAAAGTAGTTCAGATAACAAGGCGTATGGGTATTATTGGAAGGGTTGGTCATTTAGATTCCTTAGTTAGATAAGCTAAAACAATATCACAATATAATTAATGGTTTATTAATTGGTGATATTATTCTCTAGTTTTAATTTTGTAATATTAATCTCTTCAGGTTGATGTAACACCTCTTTTACTAAGTAGAAAAAGTTTGGATGTAGAACATCAGCATAGGTTTTAATAATGGCTGTTTTATAGGTACTTTTAGTAATGATTTTTGTAACAACTCCAACAGGAATATTGGGTAAAAAAATGTTGTCAAGTCCTGAAGTTGTAACCTTATCGCTAATGTTAATTTTTGACCATTTGGGTATAAAGTTGACCTCCATGTTTTGGGCATCAATTCCCTTAGCAATGCCGGGTGTTTTCTCTACACCGATAAAGGTTGAAAACTGACAGATAGGGTTTGAAAGTAAAATACCCTTAAGTGGTCCCTCGTTTTTAATGGCTATTCCTGTGGCAACATTTTTTTGAATCAGACCATAGATTTTATCTTTTTTAACCTCTTCACCTTTGGTAAGATAAATTTGTGAAAAATCATTAAGTTTCTTATAGGATATGGTTTGAACACGAATAATGTTTTCATGTAAATCAAACTTCTGTTCACTAAATCCATTAAGCTGTTCAAGTTGAACAATATTCATTTTTTGTTGATAGAGATATTTTCTTAAAAGAATGTTCTCCTCTTTTAATGTCTCTATCGATTCAGATTGTTGTGAAAACTTATCTATCTTAGCCGAAAGATTGTTACTTAGATTTAAGTAGCTCTCTTTGAGTGGTAGGGTGAGTAGTGCAAATTTATCTTGGAAGGACTCCTCTTTTTTTAAGAGGAAGAGGGTACTTATAACGAGAATGGTAATAAATATAAACCTACTATTCTTCATAAACAGTTTGTTGTAATAAATCTATCTCTTCCAATGCTTTACCTGTTCCTTTGGCCACAGCTAGAAGAGGCTCTTCTGCTACATAAACAGGTAATTTTATAATATTAGAGAGGAATTTGTCCAGTCCTCTAATTAAAGCACCACCACCAGTTAACACAATACCATTTTCAACGATATCACCAGCCAAGTCAGGAGGAGTCTGTTCTAAGACAAGTTTCAGTGATTCACCAATCTCTTTGATTGGTTCTTTCATTGCATCTCTCATATGTTCTGAGTTGATCTCTATAGCAGTTAAAAGACCTGTAACTTGGTCACGACCTCTTACTTGCATGGTCAGCTCTTCATCAAGTTGAATGGCTGTACCAATATTGATTTTCATCTCTTCAGCAACTCTGTACCCAATCAACAGGTTAAAGTTTTTTCGCATATAGTCAATGATTGACGTATCTAATTTATCACCAGCTGTTCGGATGGATTTTGAAATAACCAGACCACCAAGTGAGATAACACCGATTTCTGTTGTTCCTCCACCAATGTCAACAACCAAGTTTCCATTGGGCTCTTTTACCGGAATACCAGCACCAATAGCAGCTGCCATAGGCTCTTCTATGAGGTAAACTTCTCTTGCACCTGCAGACATCGCAGACTCTTTAACAGCTTTACGTTCAACCTGTGTTAATCCAAAAGGAACACAGATAATTATTCTAGGAGAAAAAAGACCTTTTCTGTTGTGTACTTTTTCAATAAAGTATCGAATCATCATCTCTGTAACATTGAAGTCTGCAATAACTCCATCTCTCATTGGTCTAATGGCCTTTATATTTCCGGGGGTCTTACCCACCATATCTTTAGCCTCTTGACCAACAGCTAAAATTCTCTCTCTCCCATGTTTGTCATATTGAATAGCAACAACTGAAGGCTCATTAATACTGATACCTTTTCCTTTAACCAATACTAAGGTATTGGCAGTTCCTAAGTCTATCGCTAAATCATTTGAAAACATTCCTAAAAATCTTTTAAACATATATTATCTCCCCTATGTGCAGTTGTGCAGTTGTGCAGTTGTGCAGTTATGCAGTTTTTGAATTTTTTATATAAATTGGTTTAACACCATTGTTGATTACGTCTTCGGTTATGATAACTTCGTAACCTCCAAGCTCTGGAAGTTCATACATAATATCTAATAAACTCTCTTCCATAATCGAACGTAATCCTCTGGCACCAGTTTTTCTCTTAATGGCTTTTTTTGCTATTGCTTTTAATGCATCCTCTTCAAAGGTTAAAAGAGCATTGTCAATTTCAAAAAGTTTTTGATACTGTTTAATAATGGAATTTTTAGGCTCAACTAAAATACGTACCATATCGTCTAGTGTAATTGGTTCTAATGTGGCAGTTACATGCAGTCGACCGATGAGTTCTGGAATAATTCCAAATTGAACCAAATCATCAGACTCTATCAGGTGCATGACATTATCATTCTCTTTACTACTTCGTTTTGTTTGACCAAATCCAAGCTGGTTGGCTCCGAGTCTTCTTTGAATAATCTCTTCAACACCATCAAATGCTCCACCACAAATAAAGAGTATATTTGAAGTGTCAATTTGAAGGAAATCTTGGTTGGGATGTTTTCGTCCACCTTTTGGTGGAATGTTGACAACTGAACCTTCAATGATTTTAAGCAATGCCTGTTGTACTCCTTCGCCTGATACATCTCTGGTAATTGAACGGTTTTCACCCATACGTGCGATTTTATCCATCTCATCAATGAATATAATACCTCTTTGGGCTTTTTCAACGTCATCACCAGCAGCTTGTAGAAGTTTTGTTAGAATGTTCTCTACATCTTCCCCTACATAACCAGCTTCTGTTAAGTTGGTTGCATCTGAAATAGCAATAGGTACATCTAAAAATTTTGCAATGGTTTGTGCAAGAAGTGTTTTACCAGAACCTGTAGGACCGATGAGCAAAATATTTGACTTATCAATGCTTGTGTCATTGTCTTGCATGTTTTTGAAGATTCTTTTATAGTGGTTATAGACAGCAACAGACAAGGTCTTTTTCGCTTGATCTTGACCAATTACATAGTCATTTAATAGTTTATGAATTTCTTTTGGAATAAGCAGTGTTTGAGGTTCACTATTTTGTGGTACCATATGCTCATCTTCTTCACCAAAGAGAATCTTATACGCTGAAGTGACACAGTTAGAACAGATATAGGCACTCTTTCCTGCTATAAATGGATTGTTTTCTTTTTCAGTTGTGTTACAAAAGCTACATACTTTTTTAGCCATTATTATTTTTCCTTACAAATGGAATACCACGTTTTGATTTTGTGATAAACTCTACTAATTTTTTTACATTTTCAGATTCACTATTTTTAAGGAGTCTCTCTGCAGATTCTTGAAGTGCTTGACCACTCTCAAAAAGCTCTTTATATGCTGTTTTTAAAGCATTGATTTCATCTCTTGCTAAAGCTCTTCTTAGACCTGTTAAGTTTAAACCTCGAAGTGTTGCTCTGTTTCCTTCTGCCATACAGAAAGGAGGAACATCTTGACTAAGAGCTGATGCCCCTGCAACCATAGCAAAATCACCTATTTTAACAAATTGGTGTATAGGGGTTAATCCTCCTATGACAACATTGTCTCCAATTTCAACATGACCAGCCAAGGTTGCTCCATTGGCCAAGATACAGTTGTTCCCCATAATAACATCATGACCCAAGTGAACATAACCCATAAGCAGGTTATTGTTTCCAATTTTGGTGATGCTTCCTCCACCAATGGTTCCAGGGTTAAGTAGTGTAAACTCTCGAATCTTATTATTGTCTCCGATAATAAGTTCAACATCTTCACCATTAAACTTTAAATCTTGAGGTATGGAACCAACAACAGCATGTGAAAAGATATGATTCCCCTTGCCAATGGTTGTACGACCAGCAATGTTTGCATGGGCATCAATAATATTCTCATCGCCGATAATGGTTGTAGAGGAGATGGTAACAAAAGGACCAATGCTAACATTGTTACCTATGATCGCACCATCTTCTATGACTGCTGTTGGGTGTATGTTTGACATGATTTTACTTGTCTACAATCATGGCTTTTAATTCAGCCTCAGCTACCAGTTTTTCATCAACATAGGCTTTTGCATCCAGTTGCCAAATGGCACCTCTTTGTTTCATTATAGTTAACTTATAAACCAACTGATCACCTGGTGTTACGGGAGAGCGAAACTTAGCTTTGTCAATACTCATGAAGTATACAACTTTATTGGCTGCTGTTTCTTGGTCTTCGTTACTTGAACTTTTGAATGCAAGTACACCTCCAGCTTGAGCCATACCCTCAATAATCATTACCCCTGGATAAATGGGATGATCTGGAAAGTGTCCTTGAAATACAGGTTCTGAGATAGATACATTTTTGTACCCCTCTATACTTACACCTTTTTCAAGTTTTGTGATACGGTCAAGTAATAAAAATGGATACCTATGTGGTAATATTTTTTGGATTTCAACGACATCATATAACATTTAACTAACCCTTTTATAGAAAATTTTTAATTATTTTAGCTAAAAAGAGCTAAATAGTTATCAAATCTCCAATAGAACCTCTTTTACATCTTCATATAGATGGCTTTTATAAACAATTTCAATCTTTTGTGTTGGGATTTTAACAACAACTAATATAGATGACAAGTCATAGTTAGAGATTAATTTCTCTCTAATCTTTACCTCTTCATCAAAAAGAGGCGTATGGTAAATAAGTTCTTCTATATTTTGATAGTTATAATTGCCCAATTTATTATAGGTTTCTAGTGTTATAAATTTCACTTCATCTCGGTTCATGTAGTGGATGTCACCTACTTGAACATCTATTTTACCTCGGCTATATTTATTTTTTAGTGTGGAGTAGGGCAGAAAGTGTGCTGCTACGGTCTCTTTTTTGACTTTTAATTGACCATACATCTGTCGCCAATTTAAAAAACGTTCTTTAACTATTTTATAGGCTATATCTTTATCTTCAAACTCCCATCGTTTCTCATAAAGTTCAATACGAGCTTCAATGGACTCTGGTTGTATCTGCTGTGAGAGAGGAGAAAAAAGTTCATCAGCCAATTTCTGTTGTTGTTCTCGTTGCATGGTGAGTCCAAAGAGACAACCACAATAGTCTTGACGGTAGAGGGCATCTTCTTTGGCAAGTATGTTTTGTTCTTGTGTTCCTGATGCTTTACGGTAGTCAGGAGCCACAAAGGTTATGCCAAACTTCTCACCTAAAACATCACCTGCATGTTTGAGTTGTTTTAGTGATTTTTTGGGACTGGTCAGTAGGGTAGAGGTAAATGTTTTTTCACCAAGTTCTTGTGCTTTTTGGGCTGTTATTTCAAAACGTCGGTCAAAACAGATGGCACATCTGGCACCTTTCTCTGGCTCTTTTTCAAAACCACGAACAGCTTCTAGCCAATTATGCGTGTCATATTCACCTTCAAGTAGCTCAATACCAAGCATTTTACACGAACGTTTGACATCAAGCAGTCGTAAGCAGTACTCACTATAGGGGTGAATGTTTGGGTCATAAAAGAAGCCTATAAGTCTCTCTTGGGGGTAACTCTCTTGTAGCTTTTGTAAAAAATAGTGGCTATCTACAGCACAACAAATATGAACTAAAATGGTCTTTTCCTTCTTTTCAAACAATATGTTATTTTTTGTATTCTACTCAAAGTTTATTAAACAGCAGTGCTTCTTTATGTGATTAAGTTTATAGATAAAGGTGTTATATTATGTCACTTTTTATTGTGCTATAAGTCAAAATGCCATATACTACTGTCAGTCTTTAAAAAAAGACAATTTGAAAGTTTAAACAAGGAGTTTATAAATGGTAAAAAAAGTTTTATCTATAATGGTTTTCGGAGTAATAGTATTTTCAGGATGTTCACAAACAGTAGCAGAGGTTAAAGCACCTGCTGAAACTAAAGAAGTAGTAGCAGAAGCCAACGCAACTGTAGTTGAAAAAGTAGTAGAAAAAGCAGTATCTACAGTTGGTGGTGGTGCGATGCATATACCATTTTCTGAAATGGAAAAATAATAAGTTTACACTTATTTCATTTAAAGGTTAGGAACTTTTCCTAACCTTTTTTACATATCTCTTAACTTGCAAATCCACTCTTAAATCCTCTTTTTATATCAGCTTGCACAATCGCTTTTTGTTTCTCTTTTTTATACGTATCTTTCTCAACAAATATCTTTTTACGTGTCTCTGGATCCATCTCTGTATAGTACATTACTGCTGAGCAAGTTCCTGGTGTTGGTATGAACACTTGTGCTTGTTCAGGATTCATTTTTAGTTCATTGGTAGCAAAACGTTTGAGTGCGTACATATCTTTTTCAGTACAACCGGGGTGAGCAGCGATGAGATAGTAGGTCATGTACTGCTTTTTCCCCATATCTTTATTGAGTTTGTCATAAAGCTTTTTAAAGTCCACAAGGGTCTGCTTCCCCGGTTTTCCCATAAGGTCAAGAACATGTTGTTCCGTATGTTCAGGTGCTACTTTCATCTGCCCAGAGATGTGGTGTTTTACCATCTCTTTGAGGTAAGAGTATCCATATTTTTTGTCTTCTGTTATAAGGTCATACCGTACACCAGAAGCGACAAAAGCTTTACGAATACCAGGAATTTCTCGTACTTGTTTGATCATGTTGACCAGCCGTCCATGGTCTGGTTTCATAGATTTACAAAGGTGTTTAGAGTCAACACAACGTTGGTGGTCACAGGTTCCGAGTTTGAGTTTTTTGTCACACTCATAACCATACATATTGGCAGTTGGTCCACCCAAATCGGAGATGATTCCTTTAAAGTCTTTGTACTCTCTAAAATCTTTTGCCTCTTGAACAATAGACTTTTCACTACGTGTTCGAATGGTTCGTCCTTGGTGAACTCCAATAGCACAGAAGTTACACTCACCCCAACGCCCTTGATGGGTCATAATAGAGAACTTAATGGTCTCCAAACATTTTACTTTTCCATCTTTAGCATAGTAGGGGTGTAGCTCTCGTGTAAAAGGAAGTGAAGAGACAGAATCCATTTCATCTTCATTGAGGTAGTCACAAGGTGGATTTTGAATCGAGTAACGGGTGTCAACTTGTTGGGAAAGTCCTTTGGCTGCGATGGGGTCGTTGTTGTCATAGAAAAGGTCAAAAAGGTCGATGTATTTCTCTTTGTCATCCAAACACTCTTTATGTGAAGGGAGTTGATGGTAGTTCTGCATCGGCTCTTTTGCTATGTAACAGAGACCACGAATGTACTTCCACTCTAAGCCTTTGTCTAATGCTTTTGTCAACTCATAAATGGCTTGTTCACCCATTCCATAAATAAGAATATCTGCTTTGCTATCAAACAGAATGGGTTTACGCAGTTTGTTTGTCCAGTAGTCATAGTGGGTTACACGACGAAGACTCGCTTCAATACCACCCAATACAAGAGGCACCGTATTTTTAAAGTTTTGACGAATAAGGTTACAGTAGACCAAGACAGCACGGTCAGGTCGTTTGTTATTTTTTCCACCCGGTGTATAGTCGTCGTTGTTTCTAAACTTTTTAGTGGCAGTGTAGTTAGAGACCATAGAGTCAATGCTTCCACCACTAATCCCCCAGTAGAGTCGTGGTTCACCCAAACGTTTAATATCTTTGTCACTCTTGATGTCTGGTTGACCTATCATTCCCACTTTGTAACCCAGATTCTCAAGCATACGTCCTACCACCGAGACACCAATAAAAGGTGAATCTATATAAGCATCTCCCGATACTAAAATAATATCACACTGTTTCCAGCCAAGCTTGTCCATCTCTGCTCTGGTGGTTGGTAAAAAACTGGTGGCTATGGGGTTGACCTTTCTATTGCATAATTTGGCTTAAACTATTTTCGCATTATAGCCAATGCACCCCAATTTACCTTTAGTGTTTGAAAGCATCAGCATCTCTTCAACTCTTTAAGGAGTTTAATGCTTTTTGAAAGAGTTAGTGTAAACTCTTTTGGGTAAACATCTCGTGTGCATGTCTCTAGTGTAGGAGGCAAGCCTAAGTTGGTAAACTGCTCTACCATATCCAAGATCTCTTCAGGAAACTTTGTGAGTCCACACTCTAAAGTAAGTTTCTTTTGCCCAAGAAGTTTTCCTGCTTTGAGTTGTTCTAATGTTTCCACGTTTAAGCCTTTGTATAGATACGCACATAAAAATGTATGGTCGTTTTAAGTTCTAAGAGTGCCAAGATTTTCTCTTTTTTCTCAACAGTTATTTGCCAATAATAAGGAGTCATACGTAAAAGGTCTAAGATGTCTTCTCGTTGAACGATAATCTCCTCTTTTATCTCTATCTCCTCTTTTAAAACAAAGTTTTCACACTCATCTATAATTGTGTAGTTACCTTTATGTGGCAAAACTTCATCATAAATATGAGCTGTTAAACCCTTCAAATGCTCCTCTCCTGGTCCTACCATAATGATGTTTCCATTAGCTCTTAAAAGACGCTCTATCTCCGAAGCAGAGAGAGGAGAAAAGACCGAAAGGATGGTCGAAAAGCTCTCATCAAAAAAAGGAAAATCATAAGCAGAAGCAACAGAAAGCATCGCACCCATCTTCCGTTTTCCTGCCAACTTCACAGCTGACTTAGAGATGTCTATTCCCCAAAGAGAGAGCGTAGAACTTTCCGAAGCCTTAATCAGCTCCTGCATATAATACCCCTCACCACAACCGACATCTAAAATATTTTGATTAAAACCTTGTGGCATAGCAGTGATGTACTGAACAATGGCATTAGAAAGCGTTTTATAATACCCCTTATTTAAAAAAGCCTGACGACTACGAATCATCTCATCAGAATCCCCTGGATTTTTACTTCGTTTATGTTGGGCTAAAAGTAGGTTAACATACCCCTCTTTTGCAATGTCATGGGTATGTCTGTTTTCGCAGATGTAGGAGTTGTTTTCTTTGTGTAAGGCAGAGTTGCAGACAGGGCATTTAAATGTAACGGGGTTGTTCATAGGGTTCGCTTTTTTTGTTTTGATGCAATTATAACTTATAGAATGAAATTTTACTTTAGGGAAACATTTTCACTTTGTAGCCTATCAGGTTATAAACATTTTTGCTATACTTCTAATCATGAAAAATAAAATAAATTTACTACTTTTAGTTAGCCTATCTCTTTTAATAATGAACTGTAGTGGGAAGCCCAATCAGACTAAAATACCTCAAGTGCATCCTTCTACTTCTGCAATACAAACGCAAAGTAATCGACCGAGTTTAGGTAGACCTATATCTGTGCCTAGCTCTGTTAAGAGACCTATTGAACGAGAAGAAATCCCTCGTAGTAGACCAGCTCCCCTTGTAGAGCAAAGAGCCAAAGATGGAGAGAGCCACTATTCTAAAAGATTTAAACTATCAAATACTATAAGAGAGAGTTCTGGACTCATTAAAGTAGACAACAGACTCTGGACATTGAATGACAGTGGAGGTAAAGCAGCACTGTACCAAATAGATGAAGGAAATGGACGTATTGTAAAAACGCTTAACATTTTAAATGCTTCTAACAAAGACTGGGAAGATATCGCTTATGATGACAACTATGTGTACATTGGTGATGTTGGAAATAACCGTGGGAATCGTAGAGACCTGAAAGTGTATAAAATACCCCGTGCTTCGCTTAGAATAGGGAAGAGTGCCAGAGCTGAAATTATTCATTTTAGCTACAACGACCAAAGAGATTTTAAATCGAGACCTCAACAAAACAACTATGATTGTGAAGCGATGATAGCTCATAACGGGAAACTCTATCTTTTTTCAAAAAATTGGCAAAACCAGAAAACCCGTCTTTATGAGTTAAGTACCAGAGCTGGAAAACATCAAGCGAAGTATATTAGTACATTTAACACCCAAGGAATGGTAACGGGAGCGACCATAAATAAGGAGCTTGATATACTTTTACTCTCTACCTATTCTTCACTTTTAAATGTGAATGTATGGGCATTTACAAATTTTCATGGAAGCAACTTATTTAATGGAGATGCTAAACGACTCAACTTTGATATTCCTCTTCAATCACAAGTAGAAGGTATAACATTTACAGATAACTACAAAGCATATCTTGGTAGTGAAGCTTTTAAAAAGTATATTTTTTCACTTGATGCAACACTTTATAATCTAGACTTTTCGGGGGAGTTTGAGTAATAGCTGACTAGTGGTATGAGCGATATTTTTGTGTAACCCCTTTAAATCACGAGCAAACCACGATTTATGATACTTATTTTTATGAGTTTGAAACGCCATCACTCGAACTGGTTAAAAAGCTACAAAAAAAGCATTTAGAAATGTTTTCATTTAACAACTTTCTAATCACGCTTAAGCTTCCCGATGTGACACTTTTGTTTAGAAATGGGGTCCATCATCGTATTGGTCAAGATGGTACGGAGGTTGTTGAAGTTAAAAGTGTAGAGCAGTTGAAGTTGATAATTAATGAGGAGTTTGGGATACCTTTAGATTTAGCAGAGTGTGAACGTTTGTTTGAAGTTGGTTGAAAACATAAAATAGTATAATAATTCTAAATTAAAAAAAGGAAACCCATGGCATACATTAAACTTTGCAAATATGAAGAGATGACCCTAAGCATTCAGGAGAAGGCAAAAGGTGTTTTAGAGAAGACAGGAAAACTAGGAGAGATATTTGAGCTTTTAGCTTTAGATGAAAAAATCTACACTGCAACAGACAACATGGTTCAAAATTATCTACTCAGAGAGACGCTACTTCCTTACAATACCAAAGAGAGAATTGCTCTTTTAGTTTCAGTTGAAAACAACTGTACCATGTGTGTTGATGTGCATAAAAACATTGCCAAAATGTTAGGTATGAGTGAAGAGCAGGTGGAAGAGACGCTTAAAGGGATTGATGCCATTAAGTGTGAAGAGAACGAAAAAGTACTTTTACGTCTCTGTTTAAAGGCATGTTCAAAAGAGAGCTATAAAACGACACAAGAGAACATAGATGAGGTTAAAAATGCAGGTTACAGTGAGTTAGAGATTTTAGAAGCAGTTGCCATTGTGGGATATTTTAACTATATCAATACTCTTTCAAATGTCTTTGGGTTGGGGAAGTAGTTTATGTTTTTTCTAAAGGGATAAAATGGGTCATATAGAATTTACAAAAGATGAAAAAGAAAATAAAACAGATAATTCGAGAGTTTAAGGGCTTGATTATTAACTTATGAAGAAGAGGGTACATTGTATTGTTCTCCAAAATCTCTCAATGCTTCTACCCTTTCCATCCATAGAGATTTATGGCTGCCCCTTATGCTCTTTGGCTGTATATTGACTTCCTTGGTCAGTGTTAAATATCTCTTTGGTTTTGTTTATTTTCTCGTCCTTAGGGATATTTTTAGCTTGGTATCGACAAATGTTTTTCTTGTCTTAGAGGATACCAAGCTCTCTAGCTCTGTTTTATACTCTTTTACAACTGTGCTTTTATCAAATACCAATGACATATTCTCTAAAAACATCTTTTTCCAATTTTTGACATTGGCTGGTAGCAACTCATATTTACTTGCTATCTCATTGATGGTCTATTTTGCCTCTAATACTTGTGTGGTTTTAACTCTTCGTTCATCTCTTCACGATTTTTGTAATGATAGTGTAAATTTCCAGGACTAATCCCCATCGCTTTAGCAATGTGGTTGGTCGTAGCTGTTTGAGTATTGCTTTCGTTGAAGAGTTTTCGGGCTGTTTCGAGTATTTTTAATTTTGTGGACATTTAATCTTCCTTATAGAAGATTATAGTGTAATTGCTCTAATGCTTAGGTAAGTAAAGGAGAATATTGCTAAGTTTAAGTGGGAGAGTTTAAAAAGAAGTTATTTAAAATAATGAGCAGAAAAAATCTGCTCATAGAGAAAGATTACAGACCTGTAACGTCTTCTGCTTGAAGACCTTTTTCGCCTTGACCAATCTTGAAAGTAACTTTTTGACCTTCGTTTAGTGAAACACGATCATAACCATTACTGTTAATTTGACGAAAGTGTACGAATACATCTTTACCACCATCTGCTTGCTCGATAAATCCGAAACCTTTTTCGCTATTGAACCATTTTACTGTACCATTTACTAATTCTGCCATGAGAATCCTTTGTTGTTTAATATGCACCCTATTGCTAAGGTGGTTGAAAATCTAATAATAAGTTTAATTTTTAGGTGAATTTTACTGTTAACAAAGAGTCATCAATATAAAGCATGCTAAAGATGTAACCAGAATCATCTTTCATTGGCAATAGTATAGCTGAGTTATATAAAAAGTATTATTAATTTTCTGATAATCACGGTAATTTTAAATAATACTTCGTTTATTTTTTCTATAGTCAAAACAATTAAACCAAAATGTACAAGAAGCAAAAAAGGAATATTCACAATGTCAGAAAATCAAGAAGGTTAACTGGACTCTAAATTTTACGAGAGAGCAGTGAGTTTAAAGGAAAACGCGTCTCTTCTAAAAAGTTAATAGAAGAGCTTGACTATGCGTTTTTACGTAATAATTTGGAGAGTATCTATGGGAGTTAAGAGAAGTTGTCAGACTATTTCTCTAAAACATGTTTATCTAAAATAAAAGTAGTAAACGCACCCTCAAAAATCAATTGCTCTTTTACAAATGCTTCTACTTTTACCTCTTTTTTTCTTCCTTTTTCCACGACAATGCTACCTTTAAATAAAATAACATCTCCAACTTTAACAGGAGCCAAAAACTTAGAAGTAGCCGAGCCAAGTACAACCAAAGGGTCATTGACAGCCATCATGGCTACATAATCAGCTGACCCAAATATGAAGCCACCATGCACTAAGCCTTGGCTATCTACTGACATCAGTTGTGTTGTATGGAGCAGTACTTCTGCGTAGTTTTGTTCTAATTTTGTTACTTTTCCACAGAGTGAATTGTTTATGTTTAGGTGGGTATTTAGTTTCATTTTATTCCTCGTATAATAAATTAAGAGTAAATCTAACTTTAAAAAGAAAGATACTACTCTTCTAAGATTGAAGTACTAACTTCAAACCTTGTAACAATCAGACTCTATGACTAGAGATAAGATAACATTTTTTCCTTATAGCAATAGATAAAAAGTTTGACACTTTAAATCTATATGACTACATCAAGTAAGCCTGTTGATATCTTTGGTTGTTAATCAGATATTCATGTTTTTAATCACGCTCCTCTTGTATCTATTTTAGAATTTTTGGAAGTGGAGAGTTTACTCCCACCTATTGGTGAGGCTGCCCATCGGAAATACCCTTGGGGTGAAAGCCGTCACTTCCTAGTTTTGTAAGAAGTCTATTGTAGCCAAAGGTATTGAAGGTTAAAAATCTCTTGGAATCTTTAAAGTATCGACCATGAGGATTAACAGTAATTTAATGAAGAGATGATATGATAAGAAAATTTTTACAAAAAACCTCTGTATACCTAGGAAAATATGAAATCTTTACGTCCTCTACTTATTATTTTGGTTATTGTGGCATTGATAGTGACACTTTTTATCTCGCTGGCTGAAAAACAACAAATGGTCACACTTTTTGAAGGCAATGTTGCTAAAAAGCCTATACCTATTGTTTTAAATCATTTTCAAGACAGTGAATGTGGTATGGTGATAGATGAGATAGAGTATGCTTCTGAAGTGGTGGCTCCTAATGGGAAAACGTGGTTTTTTCATGACCATGGTGGTATGGTGGCATGGCTTGATAGAAAGGCATTTAAAGATGAAGCTGTTATTTGGGTACATGCCAAAGACAGTAACAAATGGATAGATGGCTACAAAGCGTGGTACAGTCGAGACGAAGAGACCCCTATGTTGTACGGGTTTGGAGCTTATGAGAAGCAAAAAAAGGGACTTGTACCGTTTGAAACCATGAAACTTCATATGCTTAGAGGTGAAACCATGGTCAATCCAAGTGTTAGAAAACAGTTATTAGAACAGAAAAAGGAAATAGATGGAAGCCATTGATATTATCTCGGTGATGACCATCGCTTTTTTAGGAAGTTTTGGTCACTGCATTGGAATGTGTGGGGGAATTGTTATTGCCTATACAGGTACAAAAGTGGACAAAGCGTGGGGCAAAACAAAACAGGCTGTTGCCCACCTTTTTTACTCTTTTGGTCGGGTATTGACCTACATGGTTTTGGGTGCACTTTTTGGTTATCTTGGTGGTGTTGCAACGTTTAACAACACTTCAAATGGAATTCTTTGGATAGTTGCTGGTATAGCAATGATATTGGCAGGACTCTCTCTATTGGGTCAGACAAAATTTTTAATCCTTATAGAACACTCTTTTTCAAAATCTATCTGGTACCAACAGAGTTTTAAAGCCTTACTTCGTAATCAATCACTTTTGAGTTTTTTTCTACTAGGAATGCTCAACGGTCTACTCCCTTGTGGTTTGGTCTACTTCTTTGCCATTACAGCTGCCAGTACAGGAAGCCCTATGTATGGTGCATTGGTGATGTTTATTTTTGGTATTAGTACGATTCCTGCTCTGTTTTCTTTGGGCTTTTTTATAGGACTATTTAAACAGGCCTCTTTTAGAAATATTATGATGCGTTTGGCTGCGATAACCGTTTTATTTTATGGTGCTTTTACTATTTATAATGGGTACCGATACTTGGTGGAGCCTGAGAGGACTATTTTGGAGTGCCATTAAATCAGAGCCAAACCCCATTCCTCAAAAAATAAACAATTGGATATGCCGTAACCAGAAGAAGATAAAGCGAATTAAAAATCATACTCATGTTATAACTTCTTTTTTCATTCTCTTTCAACATCTGCATGATGCCTAAATGCATGCCATAAAACGTTCCTATAAAGAGTAAGGCATAGAGGAGATAGCCGACATAATAGTAGTCACTTTGTAGAAAACAGAAGGGGCAGTGATGGGTGGGTAGCTCGTAAATGTAGGTTCCAAAAAATGAGATAAGACTCACCAAAGCGATGATAATAAAGGCTATGTTTGCAACAGCAAAAAGGTACTTTACTCTGAACCAATAGAGAGCAGCCATGAGTATAAAGTTCCCATAAAAAAGAGCCAAAAGTAGAGGGGTGTCAATGTTTAAAATGTCACCTACAGCTGAGGTGGAAGCAGCAGAATAGAGCGTACCACAACAGCTTACCATTTTGTCTATGTCAATGTCTGAAAAACATCAGTGCCTCTAAAACAATCTCTGTAACAAAGAGTATAAATGCCAAAATGAAAAATTCAAACTTTATTTTGCTGTAGGGGAAGTCTGGATTCTTAATGTCTAAGTAGTGCAGGGTCAACCAAAATCCGAACATATACAAGTTGACCAGTTTGAGTATGAGAAGGTAGGTTCCATAGTCGGTAGCATCGACCACACCAGCAGCACACATGGCACCGGTGAGTAGGGCAGAGATTTTATCAAGCGTAAAGACAAAAAAGAGAAAAAGTGGTAGTTTAATGGCAAAGATATATTTGATAATGGTAGCAGCCAAAAAGCTCTGCTTCTCTAAACGGTATTGGCTTTGTGTAGTGGCGTTTATGTCCCATTTTAGAAAGATTTTAACTGAGAGTATAAAGGCTACTGTGGCAAGTAGTAAAAATATAGCATTTAATATGAGTAGCGTTAAAACTTCAGGAGTTAAAATCATACAATCTTTCCTGCTTTTACTTCGATGACTCTATCGACAATTTCTAAGTCAAAAAAGAGAGGATCATGGGTAGCAATAACAATGGTTTTTCCCTCCTCTTTAAGTGTTTTAAGTATCTCTATAAAGCCTAAAGATAATGTTTCATCCAAATTGGCTGTAGGTTCATCGGCAATAATAATCTTTGGGTCATTTACATGCGCCCTAGCAATCGCCACACGTTGTTGCTCTCCACCTGAGAGGTTACGAACCATGGTCTCTTTTTTATGAGCGATATTAAACTGTTTCATCACCTTGTCAAGTTTTGTTTGTGCCTCTTTTTCATCAGGATTGGTTGGAACCAGTGGAAGTAAAATATTATCTTCTGCAGAAAGTGTGGGAATGAGGTTGTATTTTTGAAATATAAACCCTATATCCTCTTGACGATAATTAGAAGCAAAACTGTCAGGTAGTTTAGAGACCCTTTTCTCATTAACAATTATCTCACCTGATGTCGGCTTGGTCAATGCAGCGATGAGTGAAAGTATGGTACTCTTTCCACTACCACTTTTCCCTTTTAGCACAACCACTTCGCCCTCTTTTATATGTAGATTGATATCTTCTATGGCTGTTATGCTGTTGTTTTTGTTTATTTCATAGGTTTTTGTTGTATTTTTTAGGGTTATCATCTATTTTCCAATTTAGCTTTTATAGAGTAGACTTCTTGCAAAACTCATCGGAAGTGATGGCTTTCACCCAAGGGTATTTCCGATGGGCAGCCTCATCAATGGTGGGAGTAAACTCGCCACTTCCAAGTTTTGCAAGAACTCTATAATTTTATCTTAATTATATAAACATCTCATTTTGAAACACTTTGCTTATTTTTAAAACAGCTGAAGAAAATGCAGGAAAAATGGAAGTTGTGGGGTATAATGATGTGGGTACTTGTTTTCAAATTCTGTTAGAAGAAATAGGTAATTTCCCAGATAATTCATTTGAAAATACAATAGAATAATATATAATATCATTTATGATTAAAAAGGAACAACATGAAAAAAACAGTGATTATTATAGGAGTATTACTTCTAGTGGCTTTGGTTTATTATGGTTATGGTTTGAAAAAGAGCAGTGATGTTTCAGCTAAGGGTTCTGCTGGTGTGGTAGCAGAGAAGATGGTTGAAGAGAAAGAAAAAAGTGTTGATAGTGATGTAGTTATAGAAAGGGTAATGGTTGCAGAGAGTTCTGCAGATGAATCTTTGGAAGAAGATTCTAAAATAGAAGAGGA
>LBBO01000002.1_pt34 | contig 26032 bp, 21 predicted proteins | sample 329191 | NCBI WGS metagenome assembly LBBO01 (sample SAMN03174413, study PRJNA266758) | hydrothermal vent metagenome | biome: marine hydrothermal vent; feature: marine hydrothermal vent chimney; material: microbial mat material; isolation source: microbial mat from marine hydrothermal vent chimney...
TAAACAAGCAGTACAAGGGCTGAAGCCATGGCAATAGAAGATTTAAAAATTGTATGCCACTGTTTTTGAGCTTGTGGAGAACGAGAAAGCACCCAACCCCAAGCCAATAGTGCAAAAACCAAAATCCAGACCATGATGTCTGTCCATAGGAATGTTAATGTCATATTACGCCTCCAACTTCACTCTAGGGTCAAACAACGTATAAGAAATATCCGTCAAAATCAACCCTATAATATAAAGTACCGACCCCAAAAATACCATCGCTTTTACAATGGCAAAATCTTGTGCGTTAATGGCATCTATGGTGTAGGAACCAAGCCCTGGAATGCCAAAAAAGGACTCCATAATCAAACTTCCCATAAACAGCTGAGGGATTACCACCACCACACCTGTTAAAATGGGCAACATCCCATTAGGTAAGACATGACCAAAGAGTACACGCAGTTCAGAAAGCCCTTTGGCTCGTGCTGTTCTTACATAGTCTTGGTTTATTTGTTCTAGAAAAATACTTCGGTACCATCGTACTCCTGCACCTATTCCTGCAAAGACTCCTATCATGACAGGTAAAATAATAAATTTAAACCCACACCACCCTGATTCATAGCCTGATATGGGAACCCAATGCCATATTTTAGAGAAGAGTACCTGCCCTGCGATAATGTAAAAGAGACCTGAGATGGACATAATCATTACGGCTACCACCATCATACTTGTGTCCAACGTTGAACCACGAAAAAGTACCAAAAGTAGAGCTAAAGAGATATTGGTAATCAATGCAATCATGAACGTCGGCAACGCAATTTCTAAACTAGGTCCCATTCTCTCCTTTATATCACTCCCTATATCACGGTTCGCATCGGAAAAACCAAAATCAAAGGTAAAGAGTTTGAGCGACTCTTGCACAAAAAGGGTATCACTTACTTTGCCTAAGCCCTCTGCTTTAGCATTGATAAAAAGGGGTTTATCGTAGCCTTTTTTCTCTTTCCATGACTGAATTAGTTCAGGAGTTACTTGTTTGGCTCCAAGTTGAGCTCGTGCCATGTCATCAGGGGTGTTGACCATAAAAAAGAGCATAAAGGTGATGAAGTTAACTCCAATCAAGATGGGAATGGCGTAAAGAATACGCTTTATAATGTATGTAAACATCTATTCACCTCTGAAAAGAATATTCTAATATTATTTTTTCTCATTACTTAATCCTAAGCATATTCTTTCAATTATATGAAATACATCATTTCGATTACATAAATATATTTTTTTCTTATAGCAAAACTTATCTTTACTCTTAAAACTACTAATCTCTAAAACATCAATAATATGTTGAGGTAACTCTTTTTCATCTCTATCAAGAAAATCAATATGAAATTTATTATTTTTAAAGTAAATATTTATTTGATATCGTTCTAAACCTCGCATTACAATACAAGGCTCCTCTTCATCTGGAGTACTACTACGCCAATACCACACTTCACTAAAAAGAGAAAAAGTCTTAGCTTCAAAATATTCTTTAAAAAGATAATAACTATACAGCTCTCCTACCCTTCGCCAGCTCCATCGGGTAACACCTACATTTCCTTTATTCAAATAAATTTTACTATTATTTTTTTCTATTTGAAAATGATTAGCATAAGAAATAATCTCCCAAGTTTCATTTGGATTAATAAAATAACTTCTCCAATCAGTACAATCAAAAGAGAAACTATTTACTATTTTTTCTAAAATTCTAGTATCATCTAGCAAGTTTTGAAAACATTTTTTATTAAAAACTTGTCTCCAATTCTCACCTTTTTCTCTTAAGTCTGTACCGTAACTACAAAAAGTATATTTATTACTATGATCTGGAAGATAGTCATCAAATGTTAATAATGCTCTATGTATTAGAGTTTGATAAGCTTTGGTATCATGAATTTTTATTTTGTCAAACAAAACAAAGAATTTATCTCTATATTCAATAAATTTACTTAAATCATTAGCTGAAAATTTTAATAAAAAACTAACTTGACCATTTAGATACCAATGAGACTCTGCTTTAATTAGTTCATTTTCCCAAGAATTATCATTTAAAATCAACTCTGACTTCAAAGCCTCTTCCACTTTTTGAAATTGATTAAAAGACAGTATATTGTTAGGTTTTTTAGTAATATTTAAATAAATATCTTGAATACTTTTACTAAGAGTATTAAGGCTTACTATAATTCTTTTAAAATCTTTTGCTTCATCAATTCTTTGATTATTAATAAGATTTAAAGTAACTCGCATCCACTCATTAAACTCTTTTTTACTTTTATCTAGTCCATTGATATAAGCCAAACTCAAAGCATAAAATTTAGCTCTTTCTACATATCCAATATCTATTTTATTAATAAATGAAATAAATATTTCTTCCTGTGTATCCAAAGCATCTAATATTCTTAAAAGATTATTTAAGAAACTAGGTGTATTATAAACTTCTGTATAAAAAGAAAAAAGACTTTTACCTGTTAACTCATTTTTTTCAAAGTCAAAATTTTCAACGTAAAAATTATAAGTCACATTATAAAAAAAGTTATAGTATTTTATATCAGCCAACTTAGGAGCATTTTCTATTTTTTTACCTACTTCTTTTTTTCCAATTTTCCAAAAAATATCAAGCCATTCATTATCTAATTTTGCTCTATTCAATGGATTTTTTAAAACTTTAGAGAATTCTGCTTTAAAATTTTCAAACTCACTTAATGGTTTTCCTCTAGCATTCATCTTTACGTAGAGTTCATCTGTTAAATCAAATGCATCAAGATTTAAAAATTCAAAACTAATATTTTCTAAATCGTTAACTTCTACTTCTTTAAATCTCTCTTCTATTAAACTCAACATATTTAATAGAGCTTGAACCGATGGGTCTTTTTTCCATGAAAGAAAGAACCAACTACTATTTTCAATAGATGCCACAATATCAGCTTGAGATAATTTCTCCCAATTCTCTTTTTGAGTTAACTTTTTTATAAAATCTTTGGTAGAAAGTCGTACTTCGTAAGTAAACTTTTCTAATTCTAATAAATGAGTTTTTTTCAAAGAAACAAACCAATAAATTAAAAGTAATGTAGTAAGTCTTTGCTGTCCATCCAGTGGTAAAAAAGTATGTTTATCACTTTCAACTTTACCATAGATAAAATCTAAATGTAATTCAGTCTTTATTCCTTTGACTATTGCATCTAAAAAAGCTTCTGCTTTCTTTTGTTCACTTTCACGCCCTTGTGCATAATCTCGCTGAATCAGGGGAATCACTATCTCATTATCACGAATCAGTTCAAAAAAAGTCATCTCTCTTCTCCTATATAGTCACTCAACACTTCTCTTAAGGCTTCTAAATATGCTTTTTTATCATTTTTATTCCATTTTAAAGCCTCTACCACATTGTCACTGTAGTATTTTAAAAAGACATTCTTTGTACCCAAAGGAATAAAGGAACCCTCTTTATCAAGTTGTTTAATTTTATCACGTTTCGCAGGAAAGATACTATTATTTAGTGAAGAATTATCATCTCGACTTAAAAGAGCTAAATTATCAATAGCATGTAAAGAACCTTTATCTCCAAAATAATTTAAAATTTCACGAAGTTGTTCATCAATGTTTTCTATAACTTCAATTTTTTCTTTAAAGGAATCATCATTTATATAACTTTTCTGTTTCACTAAAAGTTCTTTTTTATCATGTTCATCCATATTTTTTGAATTTTGTGCATGAATATGTTCTAAACTCCATTTTTCAGACTTATGTCTATCAAAAGGGTACCTTGAATAGTGAGATTCTAATGTAACTAATACATTAAAAAGAAATAAAAGATTTGAAATTTCTTTATAATCTTCATCATAATTTAACTCTTCTAATTTCTTATTCTTAAAAGAAAAAATATTTTTAATTCTGTCTTTTAATTTATTTAAGAAATCATCTTTTTCATTTGCTTTAAAGTCAGAAATAACATCTTGAATTTTCACTCCTGAATTAATTAAAAACCCAACCAAATGATAATATAGAATATCATTATAAAGCTCTTCAAAAATTCTAAAATAAGTTTTAACCTCATCCCATAAGTCATCTTCTGAATTAAAAATAAGTTCATTAAAAATATAAAAACTTCTTAAGTTATCATCTTCACGCAAATTCTCTATATCAATATCTTCTTTTTTCTTTTCAGCAATCAAATCAAAAATAAATTCTATACGAGTTGTTTTTTGATACTTATCTCCATTAATAAATGCAAAAAAGTTTGTATGCTGGAGCTTATACTCTATCTCATCCCATTGTGAAGCCAAAAGTAGTTTCTCATTCTCCTCTTTTTTATCCAATAAAAACAGAGCTTTAATCAACTCAGAAGGGGTTAGAGGAATTTTTCCTGAATTCAATCGTGTAAAAACATCTATTTCATTTTCATCTTCAATCTCGTACCAAATAACCCTTATATTATTAGCATAATCAACTTTCTTTTTTTGATTATTAATCATTTCTATTTTAATATCTGCATCTATTAAAACTTCTAAAAATTTTCTTTTTGTAATTCTTTTCTCTTTAATATTTTTTTTAAACCACTCTTTTATAACCAAATAGCTATTACCCATATAATAAAAATCAATATTTTTACTATTAAAATCTTTTACACTTTTAATTTCTTTTAAAAAAGATTCACTATCGTCTTTTGTTTTATAAGAGATACTATAGATATTTTCTATAAAGTAATCCTCTTCTAATAAATTTTCAAAATATTTTAAAATAATATAAATAGATGTTAATCTCTGTTGTCCATCAATAACTCTATATTGACCTTTTTCATTTTTTTTAACAACTACAGGCTGTAAACAATAAAACTCTTTTTCTTTTTTTTTCTTATTTGCAAACTCTAAAATATCTTCAAGTAAATCTTCCACTTGCTGTTTATCCCATCTATACCCTCTCTGATACGATGGTATGAAAAACTCTTTATCTAACATCTCACTTATTGATTTTAATTCTATCAATGTTAACTCCTACTCTATTTTACAATCTTATCTCAAAAACCCAAATAACCAAAGAGGAATAGTATTCTTAAATCCACTCTCTATTTTATCTTTAACCACAAAACTATGTTCTAAATCTTTTATCTGCTTAAAAGTTTTATTGGCTCCACCTATTTCAAAAAAATATTTCTCATCAACTTGAAAATCCCCCTGTTTTGGATAATGCAGTGTATGATTATATTTCACTTGTGAAGCAAAGAAAGTTTCTCTTAGCGTTCCAACCGTACTACTATTACACAAAACAGCCATAAGGTTCGTATTGTGCAGATAGATTTTATCAGGTTTTGAAATATAAGTATTACCTCTTGCCATTCCTCCTACTGTTCTTAGGAGACTGGCTTGTTCTAAATAGTGTAAATACTGCTTGAGTGTATTTTTAGAAATCCCTGTTACCGTTGATATTTTTTCATAGTTTATCTCATAGGGATGACTTCTGCAAATGACCTCCAAGAGTTTATGCAGTGAGGAGATATTGCTCATAGGAACATTATAAATTGTAGCTATATCAGAAGTAAGTGTCTCATTGATTATCTCAACAAGCCGTTGAAGATAACTCTCTTCTCCTTCTAAAAATATAGGGTAAGCACCTGATTTTATGTATTGATTGTAGTGTTCCAAAGGTTTGATTTTTTGTAATACTTTACTACTTATATCAAGATGATGCTCAAGAATATCTTCTAAACTCACTGCTTCAAACCGATGTTCTGTTTTCAACTCTATAAACTCTCTTAGTGAGAGTTCAGGCAATCTATAAATTAATGCTCTTCTGCTTAAATCACTTTGACAATTTTCCAAATGAATGGCTGATGAACCTGTAAAAATAATTTGAATATCAATAAAATCATAAATATTTTTTAACTCTATACAGAAATTCTCTTTTTTATGAATTTCATCTATTACTAAAACCTTACCACCATATTGACTAAACTCCTCAGCTATCTGCAGTAGTGTTTTAGAAGCGATAAGTGGATGGTCACATGAAATATATAAAAACTGGTCACGAGCTAAAGGTAACTGTTTCAGATACTGTAGTGCTAAGGTAGTCTTACCTGTACCTCTTGCTCCAATGATACCAATCAATTTAGCATTAAAATCAATTTTATTAAAAAGAAATCGTCTATAATCGGGTAAAACTTGTACCAGTTTTGCTGTAGAATATTTTATAAGTTGTTCAATCATTTGTCAATCCAATCAGTCTATTGATTGAATCATATCGAATATTGATTAATAGACTGATTAATATATAAGCAAACATCTATTCATCTCCTTGTTTTATCACAGCTTTTTGACGATTTTGGTACGCCCTATAGAGTGGGTAACTCATTAAAAGTATAAAGAGCAACAATAAAATTAAAGGCAGAACCACTGGTTGATTCCACTCCTCTTGTTTTTCGGCTCGTACTTTAGCATCAATACGTTTGTATTTTAACGTATTGTTTGCCATGGCATTGGGGTAGACATTGGAAAACCATGAGTGGTAAAGGGCTAATGATTTGGGATGTGTACCCCAAACCCATGGAGCATCCTCTTGGACAATTTTTATCATTTTTTGTATTTTTTGCATTCTTATTGGGCTATTTTTCATGGTTTTAACCTCTTCAAAAAGTCTGTCAAACTTAGGATTTTTATAGTTTGAAGAGTTAATTCCTGCTCCATTGGTATCGATAGAAGCATTGCCTCCGTAAAGTAAAAAGAGAAAGTTTTCAGGGTCAGGGTAATCGGCATTCCACCCCCATGAAAAGAGCTGTGCTTTTCCTTTTCGTACTTTGTCTTGAAAACGGTTATAGTCTGTCGCTCGAATAACCAACTGTATGCCCAACTTATCAAACTGTTTTCGTCGCCAATCCATTAAAGCTCTGTCATCAGGTCCAGAGGCTGTTGTGTCATAATAAAGCACCAATGGTTTCCCTGTTTTTTTAGAAATTCCATTAGGGTAACCTGCTTGGGATAAAAGTTTTTTAGCGACCTCTAACGATTTACGAACCCGTTTTCCCTCTTTCCACTCATAAACAATAGTGTTGGTTCCAGCTTCACCCTCTACATAACCAAAAATCCCAGGAGGAATAGGTCCTTGTGCAGGGATACCTCGTTCATTCATAAAAATACTTATGTACTCTTCTTCATTTTGAACAATACTAATGGCTTGACGCAGTTTTTTAGCTGATTGGCTATAGCCACCTACCACAGGGTCTACCATATTAAATGCCAAATAGAAACTGGAAGGTTGAATTGCCCCTCGTAACGCTATGCCTCGTTGTTTCATCTCTTCACTTAAACCCATATCACCACTTGATGAGATTTGAACAGCTTGGTCAAAAGCTTCAGAACTTATGCCTGATGCATCATAGTAGCCTTGTAAAAACTTATTCCATAGAGGAATGCTCTCTTTTTCAAGGGAGTAGATAATCTCATCAATAAAAGGAAGCTTTTTTCCAGCATCTTGAAGTAGCTCTTGAGGAAGATTCGATTTTTCTGACTCCTCTTGTGTCAATGTTGGATAAAACTCATCATGATAATTGGAGTTTTTTACCAGTCTCATCTGCTTATGAGGATTGTTTTCAGCCAAATAATAGGCTCCTGTACCAACAGGAAACCAATTAAGGGTTAAATTTTTTTCTACCAATCCTTTTTGCTGATAAAACACATCAGCTTCCCACGGAATGGGAGCAAAGAAATACATGGTAAGCCAATAAGAAAATTGTGGATAACGCCCTTTTATTTTAATGGTTAAAGTAGTATCATCAATGACTTTTACACCAGAGATAGCATAAGCACGCAAATCAACTCTCTCATTTTTATCTGTTTTCTCTTTGACAATTTTTGTAATCTCTTTAGAGAATGTTTCTAGCCCAACTATATACTCTGTCATGCTGTCTAAAATAGGAGAATGGTTTTGACGCACAGCCATACGTTTAATGGCGTATTCATAATCAAATACTTTTAAATGACGGGTTGCACTTTTTTCAAAATCGTTCAAAGAGTCTATGTTGCTCAATTGCTCTTCATTTAAATCTCCATAGAGTAGCTCTCCTTGGTTATTTTTAACAAAAGAGGGATGATTTTGATAGATAATATCTTTGCGTAAGCTTAAACGATACTCTGAAAAAACTACTTTTTCTGACATTTCGGGAACCTCATACCCCTCACTGTCCAAATAGCGAATGGTGGGCATATGTGTTAAGGTTAAAGGTTCCAGTTGATAGGGACGTTTTAGATAATTGTACTGCAAAGGAGGTTCATAAACTTGCCCCATAATCTGCCACTCATTCGCACTGTACGATACAACAGGGTCTAAATGTTTAGGTGGAATAGAAAAAGCAGAAAAAAGTATCTTCTCTTTTACTTTAGATGACGAATGAGGAGTGTTCCAAACATCAGCATAACAAGCAGTAGTTACAAATAACAGGAGGAGTATATTAAAAAAAAATCTATTCATTCACTTTAACTTTATTCTATGCCTTCTAGTGCATAATTGTAGATTTGGTATTGTAGGTTAAAAATCCTTTATAAGTAGAACTCTTTCCTTGGTATAAAAATATAAAAAAATATAATATAACATTTACTGTTATCAAAAATAACAATATTTATAATATAAATAATTATAAATTATAATTATAACTATGATTGAGTATTTTTAATAAAAAAAATTCATGAAATTACTATTTTTAATTTTCGTTTAAATCTATTACTCCTATAATAGAAGATAAATCAATATAACAAAGGAAAGCTATGGCACGATTAGTAATTATGGGTGGTGGTGTATCTGGACACACTGCAGCTTCATTTGCAAGAAAATGGCTAGGAAAAGACCACGAAGTAGTGGTAGTAACTCCTAACTCACAATGGAACTGGATTCCGTCAAATATTTGGGTTGGTGTTGGACAAATGAGTAAAGAGGAAGTTACTTTTCCTCTTGCACCTGTATATGAAAAAGCTGGTATTGACTACAGACAAGCTAAAGCTGTCTCAATTAATCCTGAAGGAAATGCTGATAATGACGCTCCTTTTATTACCATTGAGTATACAGGTCAAGGTAAAGAGGGTCAATCAGATGAGTTGACGTATGACTACCTTATTAATGCAACGGGGCCAAAACTAAACTTTGATGCAACTCCAGGATTGGGTAATGGTGCAGGTCAACTGGGAGAGCATACTGTTTCTGTTTGTACATCTGAACATGCTGTACATGCAAATGAAGAGCTTAGAAAACTATTTGACAAAGCAAAAGCAGGAGAAAAACAAAAAATTCTTGTGGGTACAGGACATGGTATGTGTACGTGTCAAGGTGCTGCTTTTGAGTACATTTTCAACATTGAACACGAAGCCGTAGCTGCTGGTGTAAGAGATATGGTTGAAATTAAATGGATTTCAAATGAAGCATTCCTTGGTGACTTTGGTATGGGTGGACTTCACATGAAAGTGGGAGGATATGCTGTAAGTTCTAAAATTTTTGCAGAATCACTCTATGCTGAAAGAAATATTCCTTGGATTATTGGTGCACATGTTAATAAAGTTGAATCAGGAAAAGTACATTATGAACTTCTTGATGGTTCTATGGATGAAGAAGAGTTTGACTTTTCAATGCTAATTCCACCATTTGCAGGTGTTGGGTTTAAAGCTTATGCTAAAGATGGTTCAGACATCACGTCTACACTTTTTGCTCCAAACGGATTCTTAAAAGTTGATGCAAAATATGATGCTGGTGCTTATGAAAACTGGAAAGCATCTGACTGGCCAGAAACCTACCAAAACCCAACGTATGCCAATATCTTTGCTTGTGGTATTGCTTTTGCTCCTCCACATGCCATTTCTAAACCAATGAGTTCTCCAAATGGAACAGCCATTAATCCTACTCCACCTAGAACAGGTATGCCTTCAGGTATTATTGGAAAAGCTGTAGCTCAATCTATTTGTGACCTTATCAAAAATGGAAAAGATGCTCCTCTTCGTAAAGCTTCTATGGCAGCAATGGGTGCAGCATGTGTTGCTTCTGCTGGTAAAGGTTTAACTAACGGTACTGCAGCTGCGATGACTGTTTATCCTGTTGTTCCAGATTTTGAAAAATACCCAGGAACAGGAAGAGATACAGAATATACCTTTGGTGAAATTGGTCTTGCTGGTCATTGGATTAAACATATTCTACACCATCTATTTATTTACAAAGCAAAACTTAAGCCAGGTTGGACACTTATTCCTGAATAAGAGAAGATTTCAGAAAATATATTGAGAATAAACGATGTTTATTCTCAATAATAAAATACAAAAAATATAAAGGAAAAAAATGAAGAAACAAGAAGAATTGAACTTTGGAAAAAGTGATAATTTTAACCTAACAATGATTCCAGGCAGTTTTGCAAAATCTATGAGAACATGTGTAATTTGGCAATTCATTAGATTTTTAGCAATTAATATCAAAATGCTTATTGTTGTAAGTAAAAGCCACTAATTCAGTTATGCTCACTCTGTATTTTTCAGAGTGACAAAATATCCTTCCCAATAAATTTATCACCTAAAGAGAGTATTCTATGATTAAAGCAATAAAACAGTACCCTGTTCCTATGGGCAATGAATTTGGTGGAAATGTCAGACATTTTGATGAGACCTTAAAAGAGTTATTAACCGACCTTAAAGATACCATGAAAGCCAACACTCTTGATGCACTTGCAGCATTTCAAATAGGTTCACCTTATGCTGTTATAGTTGTAACGCAAGAAGATGGTACACTATTAGAGCTCATAAATCCTTCTGTTCTTACGGTAAATGGAACGGTAGAACCCATAGAAAAAACAGCCTATTTCCCAAAACTTACAGCCAAAACAAAACGTTATGAAAAAATAAAAGTAATCTATGAAAATATTGAAGGTCAACAACAATTTTTAGAAGCCACAGGTGATTTGAGTATTACCCTACAAAGAAAGATAGATTATTTATTGGGTTCAACATTTATCATACGTTTAAATACACAAGAAAAAGAAATTTTTTCTCAAAAATTAGAACTTGGTGTGGATGTATTTTTACCTTCAGAGTGCCCTACTCAATTTAAACGTGATAAAATACTTGCTGTCATTAAAGGTACCATGGTATTAGGTTTTATAGGGCTTATTCTCTCTCTATTCTTTTCAGGCGAAACACTTACTCTAATTCAACGTATAGAGAACTATATTTTATGGGGAACTTTGGCTCTTATTGTTATCTACTTTTTCTATGCTCAATATGAAGGTAAACAGTATCAACAATGTACTTCTTGTCAGATTGGTAATATTTTAGGAACAACAGTTTTTAAACTTATACATCTCTCGATACTTTCATTATTGGTCTATTTTTTATAAGTGACCAAAATAGGCAACATTCCAAAATAATCCAACGTTCCATAAGCCTGATCAATCTTAATATCAGGCTTTATTTCTAAAATAATTGCTCTTATAGTTGCTTCATCTAAGTCACCTATAAACTTACCTTCTCCGTGGTCTTCTCTGTAAAATTTTACTAAATGTTTCTCTTCATATTTCCAAATGGTCATCTCTTAATCCTCTTCTTTAATTAAGAGGATTATAGCTCTAAACTCTTAAAAATTGAAAGAGATTCCTAAACTCAGAGCATCTAAATCAGGAACATTACTTTTTTCCAATAGACGCTCATAATCAACAAATAGATTCATATCTTCACTCAAAGCATACTCTGCTCCTGCTCCATAGGCTAAACCACTCTCATCTATGTTTTGTCTATGAGAGGTTTTTGTTTTTCCATAACCTACCAATCCATAAAGATTAATATCTTCACTTACTGGGTATTGTGGTTTTAGGAGTACTCCTAGATGTTTTATTTTAGAGCCTTCATACTCCCAATTCGTTTGCAGACCTCTAGCTTCTACTCCAATATACTCATTAAAATTATATCCTGCTTTTGCCATAACTCCATAGGTTATATCTTCACAATGAACATTGCTTGTTCGCCCTGCTACCAATCCTGCTCCTACGTACCAACCTAAATTATCTTTTACCAGTGCTGCTGTCAAAGGAGCAACTAAGTACCTACCCAAAATTAAATTCACTCGGATTCGGCGACTTTAGTCCCGAACAAGACGAGGCTGAAGCCATCGTTTCCAATTTTTTTTGAAATTAATTTTGAGTAGGTACTTACTTATTATTTCTAACTGTTTCAGGGTCTTTTTATCTATCTTTGATTTTAGCTTGGTTATTATGTTTTGTAGTTTTTTTTCATCTCAGTTAGAAGATTACACTATATTCCTTCAAAAATTAAACCTGATGCTAAGAAAGTTTATAGGCTTATGGAGGTCAACTACTCCACTACTCCTTATATTTTGGGAAAATTATAATATTTGTAGTGCCTAATTTTAAAATGGAATTCCTATAGTTCGGGGTTTGTAGTGCCTTTTGGGCGTAAGTCGGGAAAGGTATAGAAATACCAACTTCCATGAGATTAGATTATGATATTTTGATTTTTTTGAAAAAACAAGTCAGTGAAAAGAAAATATTTAAACTCTGTAGCATGTAGAAGATTTTTGAGATGTAGATTTTTTCGGAGCTTAAACCTCCAAAAACTCCACCCCATCCTTAGACCCAATCAACAGAAAACTTCTAAGCTTAGGAATACTCTTAACTTTGTCAAGTTTTAAATAGCCCTCAACCTGTTCGATTCCCTTCTGTTTTAATGTTTCATAACTATCTTTGTCTTTCTTCCACTTCAACTCAAACAGATAATTATTAGGAACTTTATCATCACGTCCTATGAGTAAAATATCAGGATATTTATTGTCAAGTTCGGGTTGTGAGTCTATAAAATAAAACTCAGCAAAGCTTAAAAGTGAAAGGGTAATAACCTGAAAATGTTTCTCTGTAAATCCATAGTGGTCTCGGTTAGAGAGTATTTTTATCACGTCGTTTAGTTGCTTTTGAAAAGGTTCATTATCTCCTCTTGCCAAATTAATTAGAATGGTTTGAACATTTATAACACTCGATAGATTATTTCTATTTTTAAGCTCCATAGCAAAATAGTTAAAATAGAGCATTTTAATGACATAGTTTGGTATTTCAAACTCTAAAACTTCTCCGAACTCTTCTCTTTTTATGGTTATAAACCCCATAGAATAAATAAGGGTTATAAAATCATCTCTTTCAAACTCTTGGTTTAAATCGTATCTGTCTTTAATGGTTCCTATAATGGAATTATTCTCTATGAGTTCTTCTAGTATTTTATAGTTTCTTTCGCTGTCTCCTATATTAAAAAGTCTCATAATGACTTTGTAGTCACTTGCCACATTGCTATCTAGCATTTTTGTGGGTATTTTACATCGTTTATAATCATATTTAGAAATAAAATAATTAACCAAGGTTGCATTATAAATTCGCTCATTGGCTTCTGCGTTAAAAAGATAACCGTTGTACCACTTTTTTACTTTTCTTAACAGTTCTTCTTTATTAACATCTTCACATCTTTTAAAGATGGATCCCTCCAAAGAGTAGAGAACTTCTTCTTCTGTAAACCCAGCCATAGCATTGAATTTTTCATGATTTGAAATATTTGAGACAATATTAAACCCAGAGCTTAAACTGTCTAGCGTAATGGGTGTAACACCTGTTATGAACATCTTTTGAACCACACCCGTTCCTGTTGCACTTTTTAAAACTTCATAAAAACTTCGTACAAACCCACCCTTTCCAACAATGTCTAAAAATTCTTTCATACTGTAGGCTAAAATAGCATTGGCAAATTGGTCATATTCGTCTATGAGTAAGTAGATTTTATCATTTTTAACTACTTCAAAAAAGTATTCTACCAAGGAAGCAGGGCTATTAATGTTTTCTAATTTTTCAATATCTTTTTGACCATAACCATAAATATCAAAATATTTACGAAGAGCAACCCGTATTTTAAAAGTAAAGCTCTCCTGTAGCTTATCTATTCCATTATCAATAGTTATCCCTGAAAACTCAAAGAATAAAATCTGAAAGCTATTTTTTAAAGGAGTTGGGTTTTTACCTATGTAAGTATCAGAAAACATTGCGTCAAACTCATCTTTGGAGTTCTCATCATAATAGTATTGCAGAGTTGAAAGAAAAAGAGATTTTCCAAAGCGTCTTGGGCGTAAAAAGATTAAAAAACTTTCATTAAGATTCTCTAGTTTTTCTATATGTTGGGTTTTATCTATATAAAAATAGTCATTGTTGATTTTTATTTTTCTAAAATTACTTTCACCATATATTATCTTTTTCATTGTTGACCTTTTGCATTGATACAAGTATTATAGCATTAAATCGGTTGGAGTTGATATATTAAGAAATGAGAGAAAATTAAGAAAAAGAAGTGTAGAAGGTGGTCGACAAAATGTCGACCAAAGAAGTAAAATAGTAAAGTCTATCTTTTTGAAAACTGTGGAGAACGTCTTGCTTTTTTCTTACCTGGTTTTTTACGCTCAACAACACGTGAATCACGAGTCATAAGTCCCATTGGTTTAAGAATGGTTCTAAAAGACTCTTCGTAAGCTACAAGTGCTTTTGTGATTCCATGTTTAAGTGCGTCTGCTTGAGCTGAGTAACCACCACCAAGCGTGCTTGCTTTGATGTTAACAGCTTCAAGTTGCTTGGTCGCTTCTAAAGGAAGTCTAACTTTCATTTTAAGTGTCTCATGTCCACCTAACCACTCGTCCAATGTTTTACCATTAATAGTCATATCACCTTTACCTGGAGTTAACCAAACTTTAGCGATCGCTGCTTTTCTTTTTCCTGTTGCATATATAGTTGCCATAATTACGCTTCCTTGTTAATTTGTGCAGTATGTGGATGCTCAGAACCAATGTACACTTTTAATTTTTTAAGCATTGCTTTACCCAAAGTAGTTTTTGGAAGCATACCTCTTACAGATAATTTATAAAGTTTTTCTGTATGGTTATCAAACATATCTTCAAGTTTTTTACTTTTAGTAGAACCAAAGTAACCTGAGTGCGTAAAGTACTCTTTTGCTTGAAGTTTATTACCCGTAAATTTAGCTTTTTCAGCATTAATAATAACTACATAATCACCACAGTCTACGTTTGGTGTAAATGATGGCTTGTGTTTACCTCTTAAATAAGTAGCAACTTCTGTTAAAATACGACCGTAAGTTTTACCGTCTGCATCAATCAGAATCCAATCTCTCTCTACTTCATGAGGTTTTGTGACAGATGTCAATTTCATGGAATCTCCTTGGAATAAAATAAGCCATTTGGCTTTTGTGTGGCGAAGTATATCTTATTAACCTTAAAATTTATTTAAATTAAGATTAATTTAAGCTTAAATTTCTATCATCTCCACCCCATCTTCCAACAGATAAACTATCATCCCTCTTGTCTGCTTCCCCATTATATTTTCTATGGCTTCTTTATAATCTCCAACCTGCTTTCTATGCTCTTGATGGTACTTTTTAGAACTCTTATAATCCATAACCAAGTAATGGTTTTCATAACTAAGAAGTAAATCTATCTGTTTAAGCTCATCATTAAAACTTAGCGACTGCTCATTACTTGTGGTGGCTCCCTCTAACAATTTTTTAAACCTATTATGAGTAATCAACTCCAAAATACGCTTTTTAATATCTGAAAACTTCTCATCACTCAACTCTAAACCATAACGATTCTTAGTGGCTATCATCGCTTCGGCTAGACCCATGATGGTAAACGTAGACATCATCTCCAATGTATAGTGTAAAGCTGTTCCAAATAAGATGGCTTCATAATCTTTCTCTTCTTCCTCTTCAGCGTTATTGGTCTCTTGGGTTCCATAGTGAGTTATGGTTATTTTAGAATCTAAACCCTCATCATTATTCATTTTTAATTTTTCATTATTCATTACCAATGAGCCAATACTTATGGGTATCATGCCCAGTGGGTCGAAAATGGAAGCTTTTGGTTTTCTTATTACGACCATGCTCTCTATGGCTCTGCTTAAGGCTACATAGAGTATGTTCATTTTATCTTTAGCGTTAAGTGTTTTTTGTTTGGCTAAAAGATATTTATAGGCTTCATCAAAATTTTCTCTTCCACCCATTTTGTAAAAAACCTGTTTAACATAAAGTGACTCATCATACTCATAAAGCAGTGTAGAACGGTCAGGGGCTGCTCCTTTTAGTTTGTCGAGTACTATTACATGTTCAAACTCCAACCCTTTTGAACCATGTATGGTCATAATCTTTGCACCAGACTTTGCTGAACTTGCCACCTCTATGGAAGAGAGTTCAAACTCCTCTAAAAATGTTGCTATGTCTGAAAAAGTTGCTGAAAACTCCAACAGTTTTAAAAGGTTCAAATCGTTCTCAAAATAACCAAAGTGACCAATAATCTTATGTACCACAGCCAAAGGTTCCATAAAAGGGTGAAACCATGAAACATCAACTTCATCAAGACACTTACCTACTCTCTCTAATAACGCTCGTGCATCAAGTTTTAAGCCTGTAAATAGGTACTGAACCATCGCCACCACTGCAGCTACTTTGGCTGTATGTTTCAGAGAGCTAGAGGTTTTTAAAGAGGTGGCATACCCTTTTTCATAACAGGCTTCTTGAATGGCTGCTCCATCTTTGTTAGTAGAGACTAAAAAGGCTATATCTGTTAAGGAAATACCTTTTTCCAAATAAATCTCTAGTTGTTTAACAGCTTCTTCTGCCAACTCTTCTGCTTCTACAACAGCTACATACCCTTCATTTGCACCATCATGATACTTTGCTATAGGAAAATCTACCATATTTGGTTCAAACCAACGGTTCACCTGTTCGACTACAGATTTGGAACTTCTATAGTTGGTATCCATCTCTTTAATAACAATCTTATCATAATAAACAAGTAAAGAATTAAACAGCTCTTCCACCCCTCCTCTAAAACGGTAAAGCGACTGTTTGGTGTCACCCACATAAAAAAAGGTTCTAAACTCCCCTCCTCCTGCAAATACTTCATCTATAAGAGGTTTTAAAAGTAAAAACTGAAGTGTTGAGGTATCTTGAAACTCATCGAGTAGTATATGTTTGAAACGGCTATCTATCTTAAAGTAGAAAAACTCTTTGTTAATGCTCTCATGTAGAAGTCTGTAGGTAAAGTAAGTAAGGTCATCAAAACTCAACACACCCAGTTGTCTAGCTGTAGAGATATTGGCATTTTTATAGTAGTCATAAACTTGAAAAAGATTGTGTAAAACTACCTGTTCTTTTACTTTTGCCCACTCTCTAAGGAGAGCTTTTAATTCTAAAAACTGCTCCTCTATCAGAGGATTTTTCTCCACATACTTTTTATAGTTTCTGTGGTCAAGCAGACTCTCTTTTTCAAAGACTCTCTTTTTAAAAAGTGCTTTTGCTTCCAAAGGTGCAAAGTTTTTTACAGCCGTAGCAGAAGCTCCTGACTCTATTACCAACTTATGTAAACTTACACGTTTGGCATCTATGGTGGCTTCTAAAGCTCTAATATTATGTAACTCATACTCTGCATCGGGCAGAAGTGGGTCTATCTTATAAAAGTTTTGCATCAGTTCAAACATCTTTAAAAAACGTTTGTCTTCTATGTTCATCGCCAGTTTTACCAACTCATGTAACAGAGAATTCGCTTGAACCTCTTCTAAAAAATTCTCCTCTTTGGTTTTATCATCTATCTCTTTGGTCACAAAATCTGGCTCTATGTCAATGTAAAGTGAAGCTGAACGTAAAATAGAGGTAAAAAAGCTGTCAAGGGTTACAATAAAGTTAGAAGAGGAGAGAAAGTTTGCTAAAACTTCAGGCTGTTTCGCCAAAAGCTCCTCTTTAGAAAAACCTGTCTGTTTTGAAATCTCAGAGAGTTCACTAGGTTTCTCTGCCAAGTTTATAAGCAGTGTCACCACACGCTGTTTCATCTCTGCTGCAGCCTTGTTGGTAAAGGTCGCTGCAAGTATCGTGCTTGGCTCTTCCCCCAAAAAGAGTAGAGAGAGATAACGAACAGAAAGGGCAAATGTTTTACCCGAACCAGCTGAAGCTGAGTATGCTAAGTAGGGTTTAAAAGCTGTAGATGTATCGGGCATAAAGTATGACTTTCTATTTATTTTTTAAAAACATTATAGTTTTTTTTCTTAATTAAACTTTTATTTATTTAAGCTCACATTTTAACTCCTTATTAACCTAACATTAACTTCTTTATTATAAAATGTGATATTATATTTATATTAGAAGGATGCATTATGAAACTCATGCAATATATCTTAATATTTTTTGTATTCACCATTTTTTCTTTTGGATTTGAATACCATCTTACACCCTACCCGTTAACTAAAAATATTGACTGTTTTTTTGGTCTCCATAGTAAAGTAAAAGAGAGTAATGGTGGTCGTGTCATCAACACCTGTTATATAAAAAGTGATGATGGTTATGTTGTTATAGACAGTGGACCTACTTATGCTTATGCACAACAAGCCTACACTGCCATGCAAGACAAAGAGAAACTCCCCGTTAAATATGTGATTAACACTTCATCTCAAGAGCTTCATATTTTAGGTAATGAGTTTTACAAAGAGCAAGGGGCAACACTGATTGGTCCAAAATCATATGAAAAGCTCCTTAAAGAGCAAAAACCTCTCTCTATGTTAGAAAAACTTTCACATACCATCTTTGCAAATACCCGTTTAATACCTTTAGATGTTTATCAAAATGAAGATACCGTTATAAGTATGGGAAAAACAAAAATAGAGATTAAAAAGTTGGAAAAAAGTGACAGTAAAAACCTTGTTGTTTATCTTCCAAGTGAAGAGACTATTTTTGTTGGAAACTTCGTCTCCAACAAACGGGTACCTGCACTTAAAGAACATGACTCTTTAGAAGAGTGGATGAAAAATCTTGAAACCATAGAAAAAATGTCATGGAAACATATTATTTCAGCACATGGAATTAAAAGAAATCGACAAGCAATAAGCTCTACTAAAAAATATTTAAGCACGATAAAAGAGACTGTTTTAGACTCTATAAAAAACCCTAGTAAAAGTATGGATCAAGGAGTATTTACTGCCTATCAAAATATAGCATTTTTCAATGATTTTCATACAGCCAACATTCAAAAAGCTTATGATGAATTAAAATTTAAAACAGCCTCCAACCCTTCAATAGATGTAAATGAAGAGACTATTATTGCAGCCATCTCCAACATTAAAACAGAAGAGAGACTCAAAGAGGGAACAACCAAAGCCACTGCTAGTAAAGAAGCATCTACTCCCTCTAAAACCAAAGAGAAAGAGATAAAAGTTGCCAAAGTAGAAAAGGTGGAAAAAACAAAAAAATAGAGAAAGTAAAAGTAGCTAAAGTTGAAATTATAAAAGAGTTAAGTGTTAAAAATATTATCAAACAAGCATCAAAAACAAAAATAGCCCCTACAACAAAAGAGTCTGTTCCTAATATTCAGTATGATAAAGATTACTATACAGCACAACAACATGCTCTAAAAGAACATAAAATGGTACTCATAAAAGTTGAAGCCGATAACTGTCGCCCTTGTGATGACCTAAACAAGATATTGGCAAAAAATAAAAATATCAGAAAAATGATTAACAAATATACCAAAGCCATTAAAATAAATACCTCTTATGAGTCTGTTCCTCTAGGCTTAACCAACATGGGAACACCTACTGTATTTGTCATCAATCCAGAAACCGAAGGTGTATTGATGAAACTAGAAGGTGCATTGGCACTTGAAGATTTAGAAGACTCATTAAGAGCATTAACCTCAGATGATGAAAGTGCGTTAGCGTTTGTTCAGTAAGTGGATTTAATGAGAAGAAAGGGTAGAGACATGGCTCTGCCCTTCACTGGTATAAAATAAAACCACCCCTTTACAAATAAACCCCACGCCCACAAAGTAAAGTATAATCACAGTAAGTACAACGACTCACCTCTTCACAACGTTCAGCTACTACTTTATTCATGGCTTTCAAATCACCAATCGTTTCATGTAACAGTTCCGTTTTGGCTTCAAGCTCGGTTATCTCTGTCATTTTTCCTGTAAATATCTCAACAAAAGCCAAGTTAAGTCCTTTGTATTTCTCTTTCAAAAGTTCAGAGTAGATACTCATTTGAAAATCGGTCAATTTCTCTAAGTTTTTAGTACGGTTGGCATCAACTATCGAGCCACTCTTATAGTCAAGAATGTAAGTTCCTACTACATCTTGGTCTATTCGATCTACCACTCCTTTAAAATTCACACCAGCTATGCGACCCACTATCTGCTTTTCTCGTTCAACCACTCGCCACCCTGCTTTGAAGTGGTAAATTTGTTGCTCTATAAACTTAAGCAGCTTCGCTTTCCATAAGAGTTTTGAGTAGGCTATTTTAGGTGTATGGGTCTCCAACAACACATCTAAAAGTCTGTCGATATTGGACTTCATATCTTCACTACTTTCATAAAAACTCTGCTCTCTAAACAAATGCTCTAAGACCTTATGTAAAAAAGCTCCTTCGTTGAGTTCATCGTCCTCTTTTGCTTTGAGTTTTTGTTCGTAGTTGTAGTAGTATTTTCTTCTGCAGGTCAAAAAGGTTTTGAGTCGTGTTGCCGACCAAGTAATATCTGTAGCATCAAAGTTTTCTATAACAGGGTCAACTTGTTCTACCACCATAGAGGCTTCATCATAAAGCAGTTCCAGTGAAGGAGTCAGATGCTCACCCAAACCTAAACCCAACTCATAAAGGTAGGTGGCAGGTGCTTTGTTGTTGCTTCTACTGTAGAGTATGGTTGCCGTCTCTGCTTGTTCAAGTATACGTTTGTAGAGCTGTTTTTGCAACGCTTCACGGTCATTTTTAGTAGGAAGTTTGGCAAACTTACGCAGTGAAGAGTTTAAGAAGCTGTCTTTAGCAGGAATGCTTGGAACAATACCATCATTAAAATCAACTATCACCACCCCTTTAAACGAAACCCCTCTGGTTTCCAAAGCTCCCATCACCGTTATCTTTCCTCCTCGAACATCATCAAGGCTCAGTTGTGAGAGGCGTTTAAGCCATAAGAAGAGCCATGACTTTAAGGACATCACCTCTTTTGAAAAAACTGTTTGAAACTGTAACAGGGCTTCTTCAACAACAGCACGTTTTCTGTCCAAATCAAAAGGCTCCATGGTGGCAAAGAAATCTTCTGCTTTAAGCTCTTTTTTCACATTTAACTTATTTAAACTCTCCTCTTCTATGCCATACTTTTTAAGTAAAAACTGCGTTTCAAAAGAGAAACTTTGCCAATGATGATAGATGGCTTCCAGACGCTTATAAGACTTAGTTTTGTTGTAGTCAAAGCCCATAGCAAAGTTAAAGTTGTTGAGCTTATCATAAAGCCTTAGCGTCTCTTTAAAGCTCTCATCAGGGAGCAACACCACTATCTCATCAGCTTCTATACCAGAGTTGACCATCTTTTGTACAGCCTCTAAAAGCAAGGGTATTTGAGCCAATCGCTCCTCTACCGAAAAGACGCTTACTGTGATTTTCTCTTCATTTCTCACTGATGACAAAACTGTTTGCGTATGTAAATCAAAAGAGACAAAGGAGTCATCTTCTAGTTCAACCCCCATCTCTAAAAATCGCTCTTGAACCTTTTTGTTAAACTTAGAGGTCTGCATGTGAATCACAAAAGGTTTGGTTTTGGATATTTGAGCCACCAAGTCCAACTCAAAATAACTCATGTACCCTTCTAAATGCAGTTCAAAGCCATCATAACTCTCTACAAAACCTTGGTTGATACGGTACGTTTCAGGCGTAAAAGCTCGGTCGGTCAGACCTTTAGAGAGGAGAAGATTTTTATAATTTCGTAACAACTCTTCAAGTATCTCTATATGCTCCGAAAACTCCACATAGGCATCACCCTCAACCAAGGCATCAAAACTCACCTTCTCATGGCTAAGCTCTTCAAAAAACTTAAATATCGCATCACTTTTTGTAAAAAAACGAATCAACTCACGGTTAATCTTTAGACTATTAAACCCTTCAAAGTTACTCGCCTCTTGTAAAAAAAGTGTCCGTTGTAAAGGGTCAACCATGGCAAGTTCAGGCAGTAAAATAGCCCGATGTTCAAAGTCATCTATTCGCATAAGTGTTGGCAACAGAGCAGCATGCTCTTTTTGAGAAAGTCGAACATTTCGTATGGCTCTGGAAGTTGGATAAATGTGTAATGTTTTCATGGAAATATTATAGTAGATTCGGTAACACCGAACATTAAAAATCTGCACAAATAAAATATTTTTTATTTTTCTGTTTCAATCTATAGAGCTTACTCCTCTAGACCATAAGACAATCCACTATAGTAGGAAAGTATTGATTCACGAAAAATAGATGAGACTTAAGGAAACATTGTTATAAATAAAAATAACTATTTTTTATTTATAACATAAAAAATATTAAATATGTTAACATATTAAAGAGTATAAGGATAGGAACATTAAGGGGGGGGCTTCATAAAATGAGTATTGTATTATTGGATAGCAAAACATTGGGAGAGGACTTAGACTTAAGTCCCTTGTTGAAATTTGGAGAGTTAAGCACATTCAGAACAACTTCTTCTTATGAAACTATAAAACGTATAGAAGATGCAAAAATAGTGATTACCAATAAAGTTGTTATCACAAAAGAGATGATGCAACAAGCTCCTAACCTCAAACTTATCTGTATAGCAGCAACAGGCATGAACAATGTTGACTTAGAAGCTGCAAGAGAGTTAGATATTACTGTTAAAAACGTATGTGGCTATTCCACAAGTTCCGTTGTACAACATACCTTCGCTATGGCACTCTCTCTTATAGGAAAACTCTCCTACTATAAAAACGCTGTAAAAGGTGGAGCATGGAGTGACTCGGGACTCTTTACAGATATAAGCCATCCTTTCGCTGAGATAGCTGGTAAAAAATGGGGAATTATTGGACTAGGAACCATAGGGAAAGAGGTTGCAAAAGTGGCTGACGCATTTGGAGCCACCATAGAGTACTACTCAACCTCGGGTAATAACAAAATCAATGACTATCACCATTGTGAACTTGATGAACTTTTTTCTGTCTGTACTATTGTCTCTATTCACTGTCCTCTTAATGAACAGACTAAAAACCTTATTAACCATTCAAATCTAACCCATCTTAAAGAGGGTGCTATTTTACTTAACCTCGGACGTGGTGGCATCATCAATGAAGATGATTTGGCAGAAGAGCTCAACAAGCGAGAGATTTATGCAGGATTAGATGTATTTGCAAAAGAGCCCATCGATAAAGAGAATCCTCTCATGCATCTTAATAACCCAGAGAGATTACTTATGACGCCACATATTGCTTGGGCAAGTATAGAGGCAAGAAAAAAACTTTTAGAGGGTATTGTTGAAAATATTCAGACATTTTTAGAGGGGTAAGCTCTAAATCTGAGTATAAAACAATAAAATTAAATACCTACTATGTTAACTCCAATAGTAAAGAACAATTTATCATTGAGAATAGTTTAAATTTAAAATAAACTTAAATTTTTTTTATAATTTAATAGTTAAAATAATTTTTATGTGCTATAATTTTCTTAGCAGAATATATTTATAACGTAGACCTACTCCTCCTTTAATAAATTTTAATATTTATATTCTGTAGAGGTGTTTTTAGCCATATAATTTAATCCTTTTTTCTCTGTCTCGTCAACAGAAGCAAAGCTAAAACATCTCAAACCTCCAAATCAATTTCATCAACACAACCATCTCAAAGCTTTTATAAGCTATTTTCATGAAAAATCTCTTGGAGTATATATGTTTGATATTCTCATTATCGGTTCAGGTGGAGCAGGACTCTCTGCTGCACTTTCTGCAAAACAACAAGGTGCTTCTGTTTTAGTTGTAGGTAAAAGTTACCCCACTGCCTCACAAACCTCTATGGCTCAAGGTGGAATGAATGCTGCACTTGGCAATGTCACACCCGATTCTATTGGGTCGCATATAGAGGATACCATTAAATCTGCTCATGGTCTCTGTAGCAAAGCCATGATACAACAGATGTGTGAAGATGCACCCCACAGCATAGAGTGGTTAGAGACCTTAGGTGTTCCTTTTGACAGAACAGCTGAACATAAAGTAGCCCAACGACAACTTGGAGGAGCTTCAAGTAAACGTGCCTGTTACGCCCAAGACTACACAGGACTAAAAATTCTACATACCCTCTATGATAGCTGTCTTAAAAAAGAAATAGAGATGATAGAAGAGCATCTACTCCTAAACCTCATCATTGAAGAGGCTGAAGTTAAAGGAGCTACTTTTTTAGACATCGTAACAGGTGAAGTCAAAGCCATTAGAGCCAAAACCACCATTTTAGCCACGGGTGGTTATGGAGCCTTATATAAAAACTTCACTACCAACTCAGAGGGTGCCACAGGTGATGGTATCGCAGCTGTTCTTCGTGCAGGTGGAACCATAAGTGATATGGAGTTTGTACAGTTTCACCCCACAGCCTTAAAAGGCTCAGCTACCCTCATAAGTGAGAGTGCCAGAGGAGAAGGTGGCTACCTTGTCAACACAAAAGGTGAACGTTTTGTAGATGAACTCCTACCACGTGATGTGGTCGCCCGTGCCATCTTTGAACAGATTAACGCTGAGGAAGAGGTCTTTTTAGACATACGCCACTTAGGTGAAGAGAAACTCCTGCACCTTATGCCCCAAGAAGTTCACTTGTGCCGACTGCATGAAGGTGTTGACCCCGTAAGAGAACTCATCCCCATCAAACCCGTAGCCCACTACACCATGGGTGGCATCGACGTGAACCAAAACCTAGAAGTAACAGGCTTAAAAAACTGTTACGCCGTAGGAGAATGCTCCAACGCCAAAATACATGGAGCCAACCGTCTAGGAGGAAACTCCTTACTAGAAATTGTATCACTAGGACGTTTGGCAGGAAATAATGCTTCTAAATCTATTCCACCTGTAGGGGAGACTCCCCCGTTCTGTCCCGATGCTCCAACCGATACCCAACTGGAATCCGACAAAGAACAGATAGAAGGTCTATTTGAAGAGTACCCATGGGAAGAAAACTTCTATGACATCCAAAACAAACTAGGCGAGAGCTTCTACAACAACGCAGGAATAGTCCGAGACAACACCAAACTCAACAACTTCCTCAACGAACTAAGAGTCATAAAAGCTGACCTTGACAACATGGGCATAGGTGACAAAAACAGAGAGAACAATACCAATTTGGTCGATTTTATACAGTTTCAAAACCTTTTAGAGGTAGGAGAAGTAGTACTAGACGCTGCCTTGGTACGCGATGAAAGCCGTGGAGCCCACTTTAAAACAGCTTTTCCAAAAGAAGATGATAAATTTTTTAAAGCTCATGCTCTCTATTGGATAGAAGAACAAGTGTTACAGAGTAAATTGGTAAAGGTGGTTTAATATGAGATACAAACAAATCGTAGGGTACGGCTTTAACCTACCATCAAATCAAAATCTATATACTAAAGAACCTTTAATTTTTCATAAACATAGTTTAGACGGTAGGCTAAAGTCATACCCTACAGCCAACATCTCTTTTTTTCAATCGAAGGATAACTCATGCAAATAAAAATTCAACGTGAAAAAGAGCTAGAAGAGTTTAATATCCCCTTCAAAAGCTCTACCCTACTAAAAGCCCTCTACCACATCAAAAACCACCAAGACAACTCTCTAACCTTCAGCTCCAACTGTCGTTCAGGAGTCTGTGGAACCTGTGCTGTACGGGTTAACGGCAAAGAGGTTTTAGCTTGTGCTTATACCGTTCAAGATGGCGATTTGGTAGAACCACTCAAATACCATGAAGTACAACGTGACTTAAAAGTCAATAAACAAAAAGTAAGAGAGACACTTAGAACATCAACAGCATGGTTACAATCAACACAAACAGCAACCATCAATGAACAAAACGTAGCACTAACAGAAAAACAAAGCGACTGTATCTTATGTGATGCCTGTTACTCTGCCTGTCCTGTACTAGAAGTAAACCCTGATTTCATAGGACCTTTTGCCCTAACACGTGCCTACCGTTACACAG
>LBBO01000002.1_pt14 | contig 26014 bp, 24 predicted proteins | sample 329191 | NCBI WGS metagenome assembly LBBO01 (sample SAMN03174413, study PRJNA266758) | hydrothermal vent metagenome | biome: marine hydrothermal vent; feature: marine hydrothermal vent chimney; material: microbial mat material; isolation source: microbial mat from marine hydrothermal vent chimney...
TTGTTTACCCCTTTTACTGTATTTTTCATCATCTATTTACCTCGGATAGAATTAGTCTGTTTTTTTGATTTTTTGCATATTTTAAAAGTATCGGAAGTGAGTTTATGAAGATTTAAAAGAGAGAAGTATCAGCTACTAACTAAGTTTGTTCTGTTGGTAGCTGTTGAGAATTTGACAAAAGAATTAAATTACAATACAATACATTGTATGACAATAAAAGGTGATGAATGATTAGAAATAAATCCATTAGGTACAGTTTTGAAAAGAATGAGCTATTAAAAGAACAAAGAAATATAAGCTTTGAAGATGTGATTTTATCCATTGAAGAGGGTAATCTTTTAGATGATTTAGAACACCCAAATAAAGATAAGTTTCCTAATCAAAGTATCTTTATTATTTTGGTGAGAATAAAAGACTATGTTTATTATGTTCCCTATGTTGAAGATGATGAGTCAATCTTTTTAAAAACTATTGTGCCATCAAGAAAATTAAATAAAAAGTACAATAAAAAAGGAGTTGAAAATGAATAACTTAAATGAATTTGAAAAAGATATTTTAGAAACTGTAGAGTCTGGTGAATGGGTATCTAAAAGTAATCTTTCTGAACGCACCAAAGAGTTACAATCACACATCAAGCACCAAAAGAAAAAGGCTATCTCTGTAAGAATAAGTGAGAATGATATTTATGAACTAAAGAAAAAAGCTTTAGAAAATGCCGTACCTTATCAAAACATTATCCAAATGTTGATACATCAATACGCTACCAATAAAATAAAGCTCAATATTGGCTAGAATCCATTCTAAGCCCTTTTCCCTCTCCACTTGATGAAGAACTCAAAGAAAAGGATTAAGGCTTGATTTGGGGTGGTTTTGTTGTTCCTATAATTTAATTCTAAACTCTTTTTTAACTGCTCGAAACTCATCAGGAGTAAAATATCTAGTATCTTTATGATTCTCTAAATCCATAATAATTTGATATACTTTTGAACTGCGACTGTAGGGATTAATATTTTTAATTCTGCTTGTAATATCTCCTCTATGCAACTGAAAACTTTTACAAGCTAAACTACTGCAAAGATTGAGTATTTCAAGATAATGAGGGTGCATTATACTATTTTATCTATTGATTTATTACCTATGATTGGGTAAAAATCTTTTTGCATAGCGTTAACTTGTTTTTTAAGTGTGGTGGGTACTATTTCTGTAGAACGCTTTTTAAAAAACTCTTCGGCTACTTCTTTAAAGCTATTTTTCTGCTCTTTTTGGTTCTGTTGCTTTTTAGCTCTTCTCTCTTCAATAGGGTTTATACCCTTTGCTTTTTTGCTTTGGACTTCTTTGTGTAGCTCTCTAGCTTCTTTTAAAGACAATGAGGGGTATTTACCTAATGGTAATCTATATTTTTTATTTTGATGTGAGAAGTGATAACGCCAAAGTTTGCCCCCTTTAGCTGTAACAATGAGGTACAAACCACCACCATCAGCTATGTGGTTGTCTTTTGGCACACCGTCCAGCTCTTTAGGCTTTGCAGATTGAACCATTTTAGCACTTAGAGTATTAGTAGTCATTTTTGTAGTCCTTTGGTAGTCTTTTTTAAAGTGACTACTAATAGTACTCGTTTGCTTAGATGTGACTACTATGTATTAGACTACCTTAAACGCTAAAAGGGCTTTAAATTATTATTTCTTGGTACTTTATAGAGGTTATTGAATGGGGTTATATTATGAAGTGGTAGTAAGAGAGGGACTCGAACCCTCGACCTCCGGCTTATGAGACCAGCGCTCTAACCAGCTGAGCTACCTTACCACTAATTTTAAAGAGACGGAATTCTATCTAAATACAAACTATTTGTCAAGAGTTTTTTTAACTTTTTCAACTTATATTTTTTAGTTAAAAAACCTTAGTCAATATGGCTAAAGTTTTTTATGTTTTTAATATAAACCTATTGACTTTTTTGAAAAAATATATTAAGATGCCAAAAATTAATAAATATAAGGAGCACCAATGTCATTTCAGCCATTAGGTAATCGTGTTTTAATACAAAGAGAAGAACAAGCAACACAAACAGCATCGGGTCTTTACATTCCAGATTCTGCGAAAGAGAAACCACTCAATGGTAGAGTTATCGCTTTAGGTAAAGATGCTATTGAAGCAGGAATCAACGAAGGTGACACCGTAGTGTTTCCAAAGTTTGGTGGAACAGAACTTAATGTAGATGGTACAGACTATCTTATTATGAGTAGTGATGATATTTTAGGAGTCATGAACTAAAAGTTCATGTTAGAAAGTAAAGCTTTCTAATTCTGAACCGATAGGTGAAGCTTTAGTGAGATAAATTAAAAAGGGACTTTGTCCTTTTTTAAGAAGAAAATAAAAGGATAATAATTGGCAAAAGAGATATATTTTTCAGACAGAGCAAGATCTGGGCTTTTTACAGGTGTAAGTAAATTAGCAGACGCAGTAAAAGTAACCATGGGTCCTCGTGGACGTAATGTACTTATTCAAAAAGCTTATGGAGCACCACACATTACTAAAGATGGTGTTTCAGTAGCAAGAGAGATTGAACTGGAAGATTCAGTGGAAAACATGGGAGCACAACTGGTTAAAGAGGTTGCATCTAACACAGCTGACGAAGCTGGAGATGGTACAACCACGGCTACTGTTTTGGCTCACTCTATCTTTAAAGAGGGTCTTAGAAACATCACAGCAGGAGCTAACCCTATCGAAGTTAAGCGTGGTATGGACAAAGCAACTACAGCTATTATTACAGAACTTAAGAAGATGAGCCAAGAGGTTAATGACACAAAAGAGATAGCACAAGTAGCAACCATTTCTGCGAACTCTGACGAAGTTATTGGTCACCTTATTGCTGATGCCATGAAAGCTGTTGGAAATGATGGTGTTATTACTGTTGAAGAGGCAAAAGGAATTGAAGATGAGTTAGAGGTTGTTGAGGGTATGCAGTTTGACCGTGGTTACCTTTCACCTTACTTTGTTACCAACCCTGAAAAGATGACTTGTGAGTTAGAAAACCCTCTTCTACTTTTAACCGATGCTAAAATTACATCACTTAAAGATTTGGTTCCTGTTTTAGAGCAGATTCAACAAACAGGACGACCACTTGTTATCATTGCTGACGACTTAGAAGGTGAAGCGTTGGCGACATTGGTTCTAAACAAGCTTAAAGGTGTTCTAAACATTACAGCTGTTAAAGCCCCTGGTTTTGGTGACCGTAAAAAAGCGATGCTTAATGATATTGCTATTTTGACAGGTGCAACACTGATTACCGATGAGCTTGGACTTACACTTGAAAAAACTACTTTGGCTGAACTAGGTCAATGTAACAAAGTTGTTATAGACAAAGACAATACTGTAATCGTAGATGGAAAAGGTTCAAAAGAAGCTGTAGAAGCAAGAATCTCTGAAATTAAAATTCAAGAAGCAAATACTACAAGCGAATACGATAAAGAGAAACTTCAAGAGCGTCTTGCAAAACTCTCGGGTGGTGTTGCTGTTATTAAAGTGGGTGCTGCCACTGAAACAGAGATGAAAGAGAAAAAAGATAGAGTAGACGATGCACTATCAGCCACCAAAGCTGCTGTAGATGAAGGTATCATCATCGGTGGGGGTGCTGCTCTTATTAAAGCTGGTGCAAAAATCAATCTTGACCTTGTAGATGACCAACTCATTGGTGCAGAAATCATTTTAAGAGCCATTCAAGCACCTATGAAACAGATTGCTATCAATGCTGGGTATGATGCTGGTGTGGTTGTAGACAAGGTAGTAAACTCTGATGAAGAAAACTTAGGTTTCAACGCTGCAAACGGTGAGTATGTAGATATGCTTGAAGCTGGAATTATTGACCCATTAAAAGTAGCTCGTGTGGCACTTCTTAATGCCACTTCTGTTTCTAGCTTACTTCTTACTACTGAAGCTACCATTTCAGATGTTAGAGAGCCAGATATAGACATTCCTTCTCCATCTATGCCAGATATGGGTGGAATGGGTGGTATGGGGATGTAATTTCTCTGCTCATATAAAATAACTTTTTGAAAAACTCATTTGGAAGTGGAGACTTCAGTCTCAAATATGGTGAGGCTGAAGCCATCACTTCCTACGTTTTATAAGAAGTTTGTTTTATATTACCCCTTTTATTATGTTATACTCTTCTCTATTTTTAATTTAAACTTAAATTAATATTTTAATTTATATAATTAATAAAAATTATATAATGGAAAAGATTATGCAAATTCCCAAACAAATCTCATTTAAACTTGTCACTTCATTCAGTCTACTTATGATATTAAATGGCTGTGTCAATAAAAATCCTGATGGTACATATACAAGCACCTACAGTTATCATTCCTGTAATAAAGAGTTAAAAACTATCAATACAAAAGAGACTCAAACTCAAAAAAAACGTTTTAAAGATGCTTATACTCTAAGTAACTATGACCCTTTTATTAATAAGATGAGTTCATCAAATAGTCCACTGAGTCAACAAATTGAATGGACAGCAAAGTCCCACCTTGGAAAAAAATATAAATGGGGAGCTACTGGACCTTATACTTTTGACTGTTCAGGATTTACCTCTTCTGTCTTTAAAAATAATGGTATAAAACTTCCAAGAGAGTCAAAAGACCAAGCAAGAGTTGGTAAAATAGTACGTTTAAGAGAACTAAAAAAAGGTGATTTAATATTTTTTGACTCTAAGAAAAGTTCAAAAGTCAGTCATGTGGGTATATATTTGGAAAAAGGAAATTTTATTCATGCGAGTTCTTCAAAAAAAGGAGTTATTGTAAGTAACTTAAATTCAAACTACTACTCCAAACATTTTAAATGGGGAAGAAGATATTTGTAGAGACAAGGCAGTGCCTTGTCCAACTCTCCAATAGACTAGAAGTCGTAAGTAACACCTGCACTTACAGCATCTAAATCTGGTGAACCACTTTTATAATAGAGTCTTTCATAGTCAGCAAATAACCCAAGACCTTTCTCTTGGTCTCCTTTTCCATCAAACTCTCTGTCATACTTTGCATCTTTTTTCTTATCTGATGAAAGGTCATATTCAACACCTGCACCAAAAGCCAAACCTTCTACATTTGTAGTACGTAAACTGCCTTGTGTTGTTGTCTTCGCCAAACCTACCAAACCATAAACATTTGTAGCATCACCAACAGGGAGCATTGGTTTAACAAACACACCTGCATGTTTTATCTTTCCACCATTTGATTTCCAATTGGTTCTCATTCCTCTGGCTTCAATACCAACATATTTGTTAAAGTCATAACCAACTCTTGCCATTACACCTGCTGTTGCATCTGTACCACTTTTGTCGCCTACACAGTCACAGTTGGTATCATAGTTTGCAGCAACAATACCTAAGCCAGCATAAAGACCAGAAACATTTGCCACAGGTCGAACCACAGCTTTTACTACAGGTTGTATAACTGGTACAATAACTGGTTCGACAGGTACAGCTTCTACTGCCACCACTTCTTCATAAAACTCTACAGGGGAAATGTCTCCACCTGCCATAGCTAAGTTACTACTCGCAAGCAATGCGATTAAAGATAATTGAATTTTTTTCATATTTTAATCCTATATATTAATTTTTATATTCATAATTTTAGCAGAAACAAAAGATAATATTAATTAAAACTTTATTTAAAATATTAAAATAAATAAATAATATTATTAAAAAAATATCCACTGTTCTTTCCAACTAAAAGTTACATTTTTTTATATTAAAATGTTTTTTATTAATAGAGTCCTTGTCCAAAGGACTCTAAACCTTATTTAATCTCAGCAAGTTCTCTTCTAAAAAAGAAGAGTCCCAAGAATGAAGTCAAAACAAGTACAAGAACCATACTTACTTTAGAGAAGACAGGAACTGAATCACTCATGCTCTCTTCATAGGTATCACAAACACAGTTGGAAGTAATCTTTACTTGTCCCACATTTGAGGTACTACCCTCTTTACAGTTAATAATGTAGTAAACAAGAGTTGGTACACCTATAAATCCATCTTCTGCTTTAAAGCTAACGGTTCCATCATTTGAAATAGTCCAGTTTCCTTCACCTTTTACAACAAGCTTATCTGTTGTCTTAAGGCTTGTTCCACCTACGGCTGTTCCATTTTCCCAAAGAATTGCTCCCTCAGTTGTATCGACAAATCTAATACTCTCAATGTCCAAGTTTCCATGGTCATTTGCTAAAATATTAACCGTAGTTACAGAACCTGTTGTACTTGCTGTAATGTTATCATCAAATACTCTAAGTACTCTATCTTCTTCATCTTTACACTTTGGAATAATTCCCATGTCCCATGTCATGTCGTTGGTTGCATGAGGTAGTGTAATCACTGGTGTTTTCCCTGTTCCAGGGTCAACATTACAATCAAGCTCTGAACCTGCTCCTGTGTTATCATAGTTTGGTGTAAATTGGTAACCTACTGGCAACTCTTCAAACCCTACACAATACTCTTTTGGTTCTAGGTCGGCAAAGAGGTATTGACCATTTGCATCACTTCGTGTTTCACTAATCGCTGTTTCACAATCTGACTCATAAAGAACAACTTTTACATCTTTTACTGCTGGTTCGTTTATATCTTGAATTCCATTATGATTCTCATCGTACCAAACTTTATCTCCTAGAGTTGAGAGTTGGTAAATTCCTGCATCCCAACTAATATCATTTTCGCCTGACTCTAGGTTGGTTACATCTGTTTGACCTGTTAAAGGATTTGCATCTGAATCATTATTATCATTTGTTTTGTTATCATCACTCAAAGCATATCCACTTGGAACGTCAAAGCCTAATCTATAATCATTGGGTACCAATTCATCAAATAAGAAGTTTCCATCTTCATCAGTCTTTGTTGTCTCTACAACTGTTACTCCATCTGGCTGATAAAGTGTTACCATTGCGTTAGGTACTCCTAACTCTCCACTATCTTGTACTCCATCTCTATTGGTATCGTACCAAACTCTGTCTCCAATCGAAGCTGGTTCATAAATTCCCATATCCCAAGTAGTATCATTCTCATCTGAACTTAATGTCGTACACTCTGTAGCATTTGTTTCACTATTTACATCTGAATCTTTAGAGTCATCAGCTGTTGCACTTTGAGGAGAAACTACGTATCCTGTTGGAACAGTAAATCCTACACAATAATCATTTGGACGAAGCTCTGTAAAGCTATAAACACCATTTGCATCTGTTACAGTATTTGGAATATTTACTCCTGCATTATCGGTTGCTATAGTTGTACAATCACAGTTGAAGAGTGTTACATTGACGTTTTCTACACCCATCTCACCATCTTCTTGTTCACCATTACCGTTAAGGTCATTCCAAACCACATTACCAATGGTTGCTGGTTTATAGATTCCCATGTCCCATGTTGGGTCATTATCACCAGCATTTAAAGTAACAACTGTTGTAACTCCTGTTGTTACATTAACATCTGAATCTTTTGTATTATCACCACCCTTATCTTGTGGAGAGATAGCATAACCTACTGGAATATCTGTAAATCTTACACAATAATCACCTGCTACCAAATCTTCAAATAAGTAAAGACCATCAGCATCTGTCTCTTGTGGGTCAACTCCTGTGAAAGCTGTTACACAATCACTACCAAGAAGTGTTACATCCACACCTTGAACTGGAAGCTCATCAGCATCTTGAACACCATTTGCATTTTTATCATTCCAAACTTTATTACCTAAACTGGCTGGAGCATAAATACCCATGTCCCAAGTTAAATCTCTTGTTCCCTCTGCAAGTATTACAGGAATCGTTTTCTTAGTTGTTCCATTAACATCTGAATCTCTCTTATTATCTCCACTATCTTGAGGAGAAATAACAAAACCATCCTCTAATTCACCAAACCCTAAACAGTAAGTACCTGCTGTTAATGATTCAAATATATAGTTACCACTTGCATCTGTAGTTGTTGTATTTAACTCATTGCTACAAGTTGCATCAAGAAGTTTCACTTCTATATTAGGAACACCATTTTCATCATCATCTTGCTGTCCATTTTTATTTAAATCGTACCAAACTCTGTCACCTATGGCTACCTTAGAACTGTAAATTCCCATGTCCCATGTCATGTCATCTTCACCTGCATCAAGTGTTGTTGTATCTGTTCTATATGGTGCTGTGGTTGATGCATCTGAATCAGTTGCATCAGTTGCGTCTCCTGAATTTTTAGTAGTTACCATATAGTCTGTTGGTAAGTTTGAAAACTCAACACAGTAATCTCCTGCATCTAAACCACTAAATAGGTATTTACCATCATCACCCGTTGTTACTGTTCCTGCATCTGTTGTACAATCTTTTAGCAACTTAACAGCTACATTTTTCACACCCTTCTCACCTGCATCTTGAGTTCCATTTTTATTATTATCATACCAAACATAATCACCCAAACTAGCAGGTCTATAGAAACAGAAATCCACAGTCATATTTCCATTGTCATCATCACTATCATCAGTACTATCTGTTCCAGCTTTTCCATTTGCTTCTGTTGGTTCTGTATCTGCTTGAAGTTCAAATTTACCTGATGTATAATTATTACCATCAGTAATTTTTATGTTTGAATCATTCTGCGTGTCATCATCATCTTCAATCGTTTGTTGACTACATGGAATATAACCCATTCCACTTGGTGGAGAAACCAATACCGAGTAAGAACCCTCATCTAATCCTGAAAAGTAGTATTGTCCATTGGCAAGAGTTTTCTGAACAGGGTTTGACATGGCTGTACCATTCTCATCGAGAAGTGTTACATTTACATCTGCTATTCCCAACTCACCATCATCTTGGAGTCCATCATTGTTTAAATCTTCCCAAATAAATGAACCGATACTTACGGTTTGTTTAGGAGAAAATCCGAAGTCAAAACTATGGTTATTGGCTCCTGGAGTTCCACTATTAAAAGCTATAGTAGAATAGCCATCAAACAATATAGCATCATCACCATCACTATCATGTTGATCTTCACTATTACTATTCACGTCTTGAATGGTTACCTCTTTTCCCTCCAACTTAATTCTTAGTTGACATTTTTGATTACCTTTTAGGTTACCATTAAACATGTTTGTATTGGCTATACCACCAAAATAATATAATCCATTTGTATTGGTAGTCGCCTCTCCTACTTTAGAGTTTTCACACCATAGTTCAACCTTTTCTCCAGAAATTCCATCTTCATTAGCATCTTGAATACCATCTCCATTACTATCATTCCATACCCTGTTTCCTATCTCAAGATAAGGCATAGCATCACATAAAAGTTCAACATCTCCCATACCTCCTGCTTTTCTAAAATAAGCACTATTTTCATTATTATTTGAATCATCATTATATATAACTGCTTGAGTTCCTATTTTTTCGCCTGATGTATGACTATAGAGACCTATTGCCCCTGGTTCATTCCAATCTGTTGCATCAACCATTCCTACAATAATATTATCTCTACCTGGAGCTTGAGCCAATGCACCTGAGCCCGTCTCTGGGTGACCAAGAGGAGTTGTTCGACCATGGTCTCCATCCTCAAAATAAGAATCTCCTATATAAAACTCATAATACTCCTCATCACTATCTAGATATTTTGTTGGTGTAACAGCACAGTCGGTGGGAGTTACTGCTGTTGATTCATCAGTATAAGTTCCATCAGAGTTTTTACACATCTTTCGAACATCACCACTTGAAGGAAGAGAACCATTAGCTATCCATGCATACCTATCTGCATAACCTAAAACTATATTACCTTTATTATCAAACTCCAGATCAGTAAACATTGGTGCACGATAACGATTATACACAGTAAGACTACTCCAGTTATGATACTGATCCATATCACTTGCACCATCATTCGTCCCACCTAAATAGACTTTTGGTTTTAAATACTCTAAACTATTACCTCTTGCAATGGTATAAAAGCTAGCTCCTGTATACTCTTGAATAGCCGTACCTACTCCATCTTCTATTTTACTTTCACAAATAGAACCCACATAAACCTTTCCACCCATAACCTTTAATGCCCATGGTCGTACATCAGCAGTAGGACACTCCGTATCATAAGGATTAGGAATTACTGTGTTGGCTAAAATATCTCCACTATTTGCATCTATTGTTACCAACTCTTTTTTCAATAAATTAACAGTATACAGTCTACTATTATCTTCACTAATATCTAAATCTCCAAGCCCCTGTCTTCCTACGTACTCTACAATCTCCCCATCTTCATTTTCTCCATAAGTTCTATTGCCAATAACTGTATTAGTAGCTGTATCTGTTACTTCAGGAATGGTAGTAAAAAGTGAAACACTGTTTTCATTTTGAGTATCTACTTTATAAATTGCTCCAGCATCCCCCTTTAAAGGAACATACCTTCTTAATGCTGCTGCCATAAAAAGTTCTTTACTATCTTTTTTCCATGCCAATCCCCATACAGCTCCTGTATCATTATGTACCGTTAGAATTGTTCTATTTGAGGCAATTGTATCTTGACCATTCTCCTCACCATCTTTTGGAAGTGGAACTTTCATTAATGTTCCATGTTTAGAAGAGTCCAACAAATGACCTCCTGGCATAGTAGCCATAACAACATCAGGTGAAGCTTGACAATAGGTAGCTGGTGAAGCAAGTGAAACATTATGCGTCATACCATCATCTACCATACTAACAAGAGGACTAGTACCATTAGATGTAGCATTAAATCCAGCTCCAGCTCCAACACTACTAGAGTCTACTTCTACCCTACATTTACTATTTGCTAATGTATTAAGAGTATATACTCCATTACTATCTGTTGCAGAAGAATAACTATTACCATCATCACACACAGCAACTACACTTACCCCAATTACTTCCGTATCTGCATTATCAAATACCCCATTATAGTCAAAATCTTTATAGACTTTTCCCGTAATATTTGCAGAAGAGATTGTACTCATTAAAACCAATGCACCAAGTGGTTTAAACAACATATTATTATTTCTAAATTTCAATTTAAACTCCTATATTAATTTATTATATGCTTAAATCATACAATATATAAAAGTTTTATTAACTTAAATATATAAATTATATATTAAATATTTAATTAATTTTAAACTTTAGAAGTAGTAAAAAACATAAAAAAACATATAGAAATAAATTGAGAAAAATTAAGAATAAAAGTAAGAAATCTAATCTTACTTTTTAGAAAGGCTCCAAGCAAAAACATCTTCTTCCCACTTAGCATCATAATGATTTCGTTCATTATTTGCAGAGGTTTGGGCTATAAGCGTATAAGAGAAAGGAATGGTTTGTAGTTCAAGCTTGTTTTTACCAACAACTTTAATTTTACGTATATGTTCATTGGCAGAGGGAAGCTCCAAAAGTTTCATGGCAGGAGTGGTTACTTGTTGCTCTTTTATAGGCAAAGCATAAAGTGCATTTTCTCTAGCCGACCCAGCGAGTAAAAATTTTCTTTTTTCACTTTTTAACAGCGTAATGGTCAAGGCATCAAACCCTTCAACCTTTTGAATGATACTTTTTGTTTTCACATCAATATGATAAATCACCCCTTTTTGCTCTTTATAATCGGTCTCATCAATAGCCGATACCCATAAACTTTTATCGTCACAATCATAGACCAAAGAGATGATTCCATAAGGGTTATTTGCTGTGGGGTGAACATCATCAAAGTGCATAAAAATTTCTAACTTTCCTGTTTTACTGTCAAGTTTATAAATGTTTTTTTGCAGATTAAAAGTTGTAGGTTTTATAGAGATAAACGGCATCGGTGCTAAAAAAGCATTTCCTTGCTCATCTAAAGCATAGGTAGAAAAATGCTCATAAGTCTCCCAAGCCTTCGGATGAATAACATTTGAAAGGTTCTTCCCCCAAAGAAATGCCAAACCTTTAAACTGCTGTTGAGAGAGGTCAATGGTTATGGGTTGTGTCACTTTTAACTGTTTCAAAAACTGTGGGTGTATGGCACAATTTCTTGTTTTATCAAAATTACCAATGGTTACTTTTTTTTCAACTGTTGGCTCTGCTTTGCTGTTTTTTTTATTGATAACAACAAATGCAAGACCTGCTACTACGCTAAATGAAAGTATAATCGGTAGATATTTTTTTAACATTTTTTTCCTTTTATTTTTAATTTGTACCAAAAAGTTGTTGAGAGTGCATTAGATTTTGATTCATACTAATGCAGGAGTAGTACTCTACTTCAAAGCAGTATGAATTAAAAGATGATGTGCTATCAACGACTTATTGGTACAAATTTAGGACCAACCACACAAGGGAATGTCCTCACCTCTATGTTTCCATCTTCACCAATAACACTATCTGCCCAACAATACTCATGCCCTGCCCTTGCATCGTTTCGTATTCGTGGAACATACCAAATAACCAAGTTTTCTCCATCAATACTCTCGTTTTTAGAGAGATAACGCTCTACCCCATCTTCAGCTAGGTTACAACATGAACCAAGGGTTAAAAGGTCTTGCTCCCCTTCATCTTCTTTATACTTGGTTACAAAAACAGTGGCATTATCCCCTCTGCTTTGGTCGTTAAACTGCCCTCTATTTGGCTCAACATAGTAACCTCTTTTCTCACTATTATCAGTAATTTTATAGAGGTATTTATCATTCTCATACACTTTAGCATCTTTTTGAAAGTCGAACTGTTCGGTAAGCCACTGCTTCCAAGAGCCATCATATTTGTAAAACTTCTCTTTTTCACCCAATGCCATGTCCATACGCATCACAGGTCGGTAAATCGCCTCTTCACCACAACCTCTACCTTTGTTTACCCCTACCACTCTAAACGAACCATCATCAAAAAACTCAAAACGGTTCTCATAACGGTAGTTACATGCCATAGGCCATTTGGGGTTACGAAAGTCTTGAGTTAAGTAAAAACCTACTCTTTTCTTATGCTCATCATAAAGTGTTTTAATCAAAGGTCCATTAAAAGGAAGCACCACAGAGGTTGAGAACATGGGGCAACCCATGGCATCGTTGTAGCCAAAGAAAAACTTACCCTCGTCTCCTTTGACAAACTCAACTTGACGACCTGCCATGACAATGTCACCACTGTTATCCACTTCACCTTTACCCTCATAAGCCACGTGCCAATCTACTATTTTAGCTGAGTGTAAAACATCTTGACCTTTAAAAGAGACATTGGTGATTTCTAAACCATCTGAACCTGTCATACGGTAGGTTAATTTCCATTCGTTCTGTTCATGGTGGCTATCTTTTTCACAAAAGTTTTTCATAATGTATCGGTTCTGTAGTGAACGCTCTGAGATACAAGCAGGTGTAGTTGTTTTCCCTAACCCTGCCCACTTAGCAGCAGCCAAGGTTAGTTCGGTTAAGTCTACTATCGCCCAAAGTGCCTGTTCATTTTTATGGTCAGAAAAAGTGGGAGCCACACAAAGGTGTTCTGAGTTTTGACAAGGTGAACCCTGCAAAGCCCCTCGTACATTTGCCATGCTCATATCTTCTCTTCGTGGTTTGCTCTTCAACTCTTTGGCAACCTCTGGAGCATTTAGAGCAATGGCTTGGGCTATATGTTTTAGACGCAGTGAGATATCAGGTTGCATATTGGCATAATGTTTCACCTCTAAAACACGTTTATCATCCACATCAACTATGGCTCGTGTTGTCGCATTGGTCACAAAGTTGTATTTTTCAGCTTGATAACACTTATGAGTTTTACAAACAGCTTGTGATGAAGCAGAAAGTACACTCACAATGGCAGGGCGAATACTCATCATGTCGTTATGTAAAAGTCTTCCATTGGCTACGATATCTTTTAAAAATGTTTTATCTTTCAATAAAAGATCTTGTGCCACTTCTCCATCACTATCAAGTTCACGGCTATCTAAAGGTAAAACAGCATGACCACTTTGGATTAAAGTTTTTAAATCTTTTAAATACTCTTGAACTTCAGGAATATTTCTGTAGGTTTCCACAGAATATTGAGGCAATATAACCCGTTCTTCTAGCACTCTACTGCTTGTTATTTTTGATACAGCATCTTCACCTTGGAACCAATACGCCACCAAAGCCAACAGACCAACAACCAAAATACCAATACTAATTTTTATCTCATTACTCAATTTTTATCCTTCCATCTCAAAATAATAAGGGGGTTGCATTTCAATAAAACTTATAATTATAATAATAAAAAACAATAGTACTCCTGCTGTTAACAAGGTTTTAAGTTCTCTTTTTGCACTTAATAGTGTTGTAAATATAGAAAAAAAGAAAACAGCCATAAAAAGATGCTGAACCCTAAAGCCATAAAATCTATCTAGTAAAACTGCCATCAGTGAAACTAAAAAAGCAAAAGCTATCTGCCAATACCATTTTGAAGGGGTTACAGGAGGGTCGGTTAACATAAAATAGATAAATAAAATAAACGTAACCAAGTAGAGACGATGATAGATATCTTCAAATATTACCACGGGGTCATAAAGAACCACTAAAAAATATTGTAAAAACAGATAAGAAACAATAAATGTAAGAGGGATAATCCAACGATGAACACGAATCAATATAACAATGGCTAAAAGAGAAACAAGCAAAGCCAACCAAAGCTCATCACCAAACTGACCTGTAATAATATGGGCATCTTTATAAAAAAAGAGTAACGCCATCATCAATGCAAAGTTAGAGGGGTTAAAAAATTGTTTACCGTTAAAAGTAATAAAGTGTTTTTGAAACAGACCCAAGGTAATCACCACAAAATATATCCAAAGATGGGGTGAATACATAAGAACTATAACGCCTATGGCTGTAGAAAAACTCGAATAAGAAAAATAAAAATCTCTACGTTTATTAAAGTAGAGAAAAAGATGTTCTATAAACACAGTAAAAACTAAAATGGCAACAATCTCTACCCAACCTAAGTAGATATGTGCCACAAAACTCCCCACAATCAACAGCAAAAAAAGATTTATATTTTGATGAAGCTGTAAAGGTATAAAAATACTACTCCCCTTTTATAATCTTATCAGCTGCTTTAAATACTTTATCTATGTTATCTTTTATCCATTTGCTATCCATCCACTCTTCAGGACGAACTTCAATTCCTTGAACCAACACACCAAAGTGTAAGTGATCACCCAATGCCAAACCAGATTTACCTGTTTGGGCTATGGCAAAGTCTGCACCTACCTCATCACCTTCACTTACTAAAATGTTTGAACAGTGTCCATAAAGTGTATAGAGTCCTAAACCATGGTCTATCATTGGCATATTTCCATAAATTCCATTGTACTCTGCGTAAACAACTTTTCCTGGGTTTGAAGTTAAAATCTTTGCCATTTTTGTACTTGCCATATCTAAACCAACATGATACGACTGAGAAACTTCATGCTCTTTCTCTTCATAATAGTAGTGTCTCTCATCCCCAAAAGAGGCAACTTTAGCTGCATTTTTCAACGGATAAAACTTTTTAATTTTCCATGAATCTAAAACTTCATTCGAAACATTTTTTGATAAATCATGAATAAGCATTTCATTTTCAAGCCTCATTGTTTCATTAATCGTTTTGAGTTTTTCCAAACGATTATCTACCGTTGAGTACTTTGGTTCAGTATCAATCAAATCAGAAATTTTTCCATCTATAAATTTATCTTTTGCTTGAATCCATGATGTTTTATAATTTTTAGCCATAACGTAAAGAGGTATATTTGCTATACGTTTGTTTCCAGCTTTATCCGTGGCAACAATATTGGCTATAAAGTTCTCTTGATGAAAAGGCCAAGCGATAAGTGTTGCATAGTAACCCTCTTTTTTATAAGGTTGAGCTTTAAATCTGTTACCAGCTGCCTCTACATAAAACCCTTCTAATGATTCATCTTTCACTTGAAAAACAACCAAAGCTGAACCACCACGAGTGATGGAGTAAGAGTTTGATAAAATATTAACATCAGGACGTTTATAATCTACCTTAACATTAATTACTTTTGTAACACTGTTCCCTTGAAAAAAGTTCCATTTACTTTTATCTGTAGCATGAAATGTAATTTTTAAATTTCTTGCACGAGGGTCCAACATTACCCCATTACTTGCTTTTTTAGGGTAAACAAGTTCCACAACTTTTTCATTAATATTTTCTAAAAAAACTTCATTGGCAACCACCACTTCATTGGCTCCATCACTAACACGTACTTCATAAGATTTTAATGCACTCTCATCTGAAATAGGAATCTTAAGTGGAACCTTACGACTCCAATAGATAGAATCTTCAACCTTCACAACAGGTGCATTTCTTTCAAAATCTTTTGCAGTAACCACATACGCTCCTGCTCCAATCAATCCTGCCAAAATAATTAACCATAAACTACCTGAACTTTTTTTCCGACCATATCCTCTGTTACTTCTCATCTAATAATCCTCTTTGTTTTATCTCTTTTTTAATCATCTCTAATAATGCCTCTTTTGTTATATTTTTTATCTCAAATCCTGCAGCATATTTATGTCCACCACCACCAAAAGTAGTGGCCAACGCTGAAACATCTACCTGTTTACTTCGTATGGAAACACGTAAGACATCTTCCAATTCTGCTAGAACTATCGATATTTGAGCAGTTACCAATGAGATGCCATACTCAACAACCCCTACTAGATCTAGAATATTCGCACCTGCTTCCAACATTTTTCCCTTGCTTGCAAACATAAATACCAACTGTCCATCTTCATATAAGTCTAAGGTATCTAACGTACTACTCAAAATTCTAATAGATGCTAAAGATCGTCTCTGTTTTATATTCGATACCACTTCTGATATATTAATACCATAGTCTATTAGTTCTGAAGCCACGTTAAAAGTATCTTTAGAGACATTGTTGGTGGTAAAGTATTGGGTATCTGAGACCAATGCTGTATAGAAACAAGTTGCTACATCTTTACTAATGACATACTCCTCTTTAAATAAAGCATAAGCAACGTGTGAAGCTGAAACGAAAGTTGGCTCTACAACATTAACTGTTCCATAGTTGGTATTACTTCTATGATGGTCAATATTCAATATTTTTCTATTGCTTAAGTCAAATCCTAGTCGGTCGATACTCCCTGTATCACATGAGATAATCAAAGAGTTATTAAAATCTATTCGATTTTTTATTTTACTAAAATGAGGTAAAAAATCTAAGTGTATGGGTAAATTTGTACCATAGTTTGCCACTTCAACTTGTTTCCCACTGATTTTTAATATTCCATAAATACCTAAAGCTGTACCAAGGGTATCAGCGTCAGGATTAAGATGCGTTAATATGGTAATTTTATGATACTGATTTAATAAGGATTTTACTTCTTCAACCATCATTAAAACTTTTTATTTAAGCTTCCATCTTCATAGACAAATCAATCCAATTTGCTTGATGAATCAATGCACCAGAGGAGATGGCATCTACACCTGTTTTGGCAATAGCCTCTATGGTCTCAAGTGTTACATTCCCACTCGCTTCCAGTAAAATATGAGGATAATTTTGATTTCTAAAAAGAACCACCTCTTCGATATCTCTGTTACTCATGTTGTCACACATAACAATGTCTGCACCAGCAGCCATAGCAGTTTTAACCATCTTCAAATCTTCACACTCTATCTCTACTTTAGAAGTAAATGGAATCTTTTGACGAACCTCTTTCATAAATTCTTCTAAGTTATCAATGGTTTTTAAGTGGGTATCTTTTAACATCAAACAATCATCAAGTCCCATACGATGGTTAATTCCTCCACCACAACAAACAGCATACTTTTCAAACTCTCTCAAAAGGGGTCTCGTTTTTCGAGTATCAAGAAGCTTTACACCATATGGTTCTACTTTTTCAACAAACTTTGCTGTCAAAGTCGCGATAGACGAAGCATGTAAAGCAATATCTAAAATAGAACGTTCCAGCGATAAAATAGATTTTGAATCCCCAGCAACATAGAGCAGTTTCTCACCTACGTTAAAAGATGTACCATCTTCAACCTGCCAAGAGAGTGCCAAATCATACATTTTTGCCAAGGTATCAATATATGCTTTTCCAGCAAACACACCATCACTCTTAGCAATAATAAAGGCACGAACCTCTTTAGAATCACTTATGCGAGAAAACAAGTCACCACGACCCACATCTTCTGCAACCATTGCTTCTATAAATTTATGTTTTAACACTTTATGCCTTTTATTTTAAATATCTAAATAATTTTTTTCAATTATTATAACATAAATAACAAAGACTCTTTATCAGAGCCATATTATTTTGATATAATAGTAGTAAAAAAGAATAGATTATGCCAATAAATATAATAGCAAAAAACAAAAAAGCTTATCATGATTATGAGATACTAGAAAAATTTGAAGCAGGGATTGTACTCCAAGGTGCCGAAGTTAAAGCCCTTCGTGCCAAACGAGCCAACCTAAGTGATGGATTCTGTCGTTTTATTAAAAATGAACTACACTTAATGAACACCCATATAGCTCATTTAGAGACCACCAATGCCAACTACGCACGAGACAGCCGAAGCCCAAGAAAATTACTTTTACATAAAAAACAGATTAACAAACTCTTTGAAAATGTCTCAAAAGATGGAAATACCATTGTCCCTCTACTGCTCTACTTTAATGAGCGAAATTTAGTAAAAGTAAGTATTGCCATTGCAAAAGGTAAAAACCTACATGATAAACGTGAAACGTTAAAAAGACGGACACAATTACGCGAAGCACAACAGGCGATGAAGAGTTATAAATAAATTCAAACATATTGAACTGTAGGGACAACGCCCCCGTGCTTATCCCTACAAATTAAATACTTCTTCTAAAAAAATTTCTATCATACTTTTTGAAAAACTACAATATTATCATCTATGGTTTTAAGAACTCTCAGCCCTACTTTTTCTGCCATAATCTCAAAACTTCTAGGTGTAAAAAAGCTTATATGCGTCACATCTCGTCGATACCACCAAGCTAAAAAAGTTTTATCATCAACAGGTGGGAACTTTGTCATTAAAATAATGTAGCCATTTTCAGCCGTATGTTCAACCAACATTTTCAAAATTTTCAGAGGCTCTTTCAAATGTTCAAAAACTTCTGTAGAGGTAATCAAATCATAAACTTTTCCCTCATAAACCTTTTCAGGATAAAAATACAAATCATAGAGATCTACCTCCAACCCTTTACGTCGTAACAGTTCAGCCAAAACAGGACCTGAACCACAACCAAACTCCAATGCTGTTTTTATACTTTGAGAATAAGGAGTAATTGCTTTGGCTATAAACTTCTCAAACATCTCCACATAACCTATCGATTCAAAACTGTTGTTATGTAAAATGTACTTCTCTTTTTCACTCTCATTATCTACTATAAATTCATCATCTAAATAGACAAAACCACAAGAGATACAACGATAATAGACGAGCTTTTTCTTACTACCACTCATGACGGTTGTATCTGAGTGACAAATTTTACATTGATGCATAAATGTACCTCCTTGGCATAAATTTTTAAATAAAAAAGAATTATATCCAAAGCCCAATAATGAAGTTCTTCATCACAATCCTTATTAAAATATTAATATAGAAATATATACTTATGATACATATATATATTAAGTAAAAAAGTGATAAAGTACACTACATTAAAAATTTAAAGGATGTATAAATGAAACTATTACTAAGTCTAATGATTGCTGGTTCAGCACTATTAATTGCAGGGGGAGATATTATGCCTGTTGAAGTTGTAACCAAGTTTGAAAAAGCAGAAGCACCTACAAGATGTTATAAGCCAAATATTCAAAAATGTCCAGAGTGTGACGATGTTGCAGAAATTTGTCCAGATGATCCAAGTTTACCAATGGCAAAAACTGAGCCTTGTTCAGCTTTAACTCAACCGTAAGCTTTGCGCTTTTTACCACCTATAGGTGGTAAACTTTTTTACTCTAAATTAAACCTTTTCTAATCTAAATCAAACCTCTTTCTCCAAACATACTTTTTATCTCTATCTATCTCTATAAAGTACAACTTACCCGAATCACGCCAGGCATCAAGAACAATACTTTTTTTTACACCCAAACCTTTGGCTGAAACAGAAAGTGCATTATGTTCAAAGTAACTTCCAACATCTGCACCGATATGATGAAACTCCAAACTCTTATAATTTTTACGCATCAAATATACCCATAAATCACTTGACCACTCATGACAAAGACCTCGCTCTTTTAAGCCTAAATTCACCAAAGAGTTTTGCCATAAAGGAGGAGAAACTACTTTATAGTCTTTAGCAAGTTTCTGTGCATAATAAATACTACTTTTTGCCAAATCATTAGCTTCATGTTTATCAATACGCTTACTCGTTTGCTGTAACATTTGACTTAACTGTTGAATATTTTGATAGTTCTCTTTGGGTGTTGCCTCTTTAATGGAACACCCTGTTATAAAAAGTAGAAGAAAAAAAAGTTTAATAAGATGCATAAAGCGAAGATAAGTAGCTACATATCAATACTATAAGTATAAAACTACCTATCAGATAACCCCATAGATACTTTGGATTTTTTGCCATAATGACCCCCGATATAATACCTGCAACCAATCCACCAATATGTGCAGACATCGCAATCTGAGGCATAACCAATCCCATAACAAGATTTAATAGTAAAACTATCCCAAAACCACGCATAAATTGCATAAACTCATCATGCATTCTTTTTCTATGTATCCAAGCAAAACCAGCCAACGCCCCAAACATACCAAAAATAGCCCCACTTGCCCCAACTGCCCACTCAAAAGGAGAAATATAAATATAAATTAAACTTCCAAAAATACCTGTTATAAAATAGATAGCAATATAAGCTGAAGGAGTAAAAAGTCGCTCTAGTATTTTACCTATCAAATAGAGAGATAAAACATTCATAACAATATGCATCAGACCACTATGCAGAAACATAGAGCTTAAAAATCTATAAGGCTCATCTTTTTCAAAAATCCAATATCCATTTAAAGCACCAAATTGATGTAACGGCTCTAACCACTGCGTCACAATAAGAGGAATAATAAATACAACAACATTAATAGCCATAAGCGTATAAGTAATAGGCAGTTCTTTAAATTTTTCGATAATTTATCCTTCTAACTCAGATATAAAAAAATATCATACCCAAAAACCCATAAACAACCCTACAGAAAACCCTAAAGCAGTAACAAATAGAAGATAAAAAAGATATTTCGAATAGATAGCCAAAAGAGAAATAAGTAGATAAAAAAGTCCATAGATAGAAGGCAATACCATGCTGTATTGGCTCGATTTCATCATAAAAAGTTTCAATAGCAGCCCATCAAACAAATCTCCCTGACCTATTAAATGAATGCCCATACTCAAAGGGTAGAAAAATGAAAACCCCAATGATAAGAAAGGAGAGGTAAGCTGCAAAGGATTTACCACAGGAAAAACCATATGCACCACAGGTAACATCAATATAAAAATTCCAAAGCTAATAAACAGTGTCATCAGGTACTTATTTATATGAGAAAAATACTGAAGCAGTAAAAAAATATAAAAAACACCAGAAACAGAGAACCAAAATGCCAAAGAGAGCAACAGTTTAGGAAAAATAACCAATAACAGTAAAACAATGGTAGTTAGAAAAGTAAAGGAGATTAACTCCATACCCAATACTAAGAGCATCCAGCCTACCAACATCATCATGTAAGAGCGAATAAGTGAAGGTGGGCTATCTACAAACCATACATACCATGCTAAAATAACCAGTACCATAAACCCAACATCAAGCAGGTCAAAACGATAAGGAAAAAACTTCTGCTGTAAAGGTCGATAAAACAGACGAAGTATAGAAAATAAAACTCCAGAGAGTATAGCAAGGTGAAAACCACTTAGAGCAATAAGATGACTAATCCCCAAAGAAGAAACCTGTGTCCGTAAAGACTTCTCTAACGGGGTAGCAAAATAGATAGCTTTATAAAATGAAGATATCATTTCATTTTCATGCTGTTTCTCCACAAAAGTTAAAATGTCACTCTTTACATTTTTCTCCTCATCATAAATCTCATTGACCTTTGAAAAGATAAATGACGTTCCCAAATAATCACTGAATTTCATTTTTTTATGAGGAAAAAGCTTCAGACGTAAAGAGGAACTCAAATCATCAACACGAATTTTTGTTCTTGAAAAAAAGTGCATATCTAAACTGGGTGCATAGAGTTTTAAAATAGTATGATAGTTGTCATCATTCCACTTCTCATAAGCTTGAACAACATTCACTTTGGTATAAAAAAATGGTTTAGATTTAAACGTATCATATTCTTGATATAGAAAAAAAAGATGTATAAAAAGTAAAAAGAGTAAGAGTAACATACTCAACCAAAACTCTTTTAACGTAAGAAAAAGTTTTGGTTTTTCCAGCATATAAGAACCTTATATCATTGGTAAATCAATATGCCCCATATCTCGGGTATCCATGTTTCCATCTTCCTCATAAATCACTTCAAACGGGGCATCACCTCCACCTTTATGAGCATCTACAAATCGCGTAAATCGTTTTTGGAAGACCAAATTGACTGTTCCTGTAGGACCATTTCTATGTTTTCCAATAATGAGTTCTGTCTCTTCTTCTGGTTTGTTTTGAAACTTATTTTCATACTCTTTACCATCAGCCTTAGCCTTCATCTCACGCTCTTTCTCAGCAGCCTCACGATAAACATCATCACGATAAACAAACATTACTATATCTGCATCTTGCTCGATAGATCCACTTTCACGCAAATCAGAGAGCATAGGACGCTTATTATCACGACTCTCAACCCCACGGTTCAACTGTGAAAGTGCAATAATGGGCATCTCCAACTCTCTAGCCAACTGTTTAAGCCCCCTAGAAATCTCTGAAATAACCTGCTGTCTACCCTCTTTATTGTCACCCGACATCAACTGTAAGTAGTCAATAATCGCCATGCTTATCTCAGGGTGTTGCCCCTTTAACTTACGCAATTTAGAACGAACATGGTGAATGGTCGCCAAACCACCATCATCTACAAAAAGTTTTCTCTGTGCCATTTTATCAGCAGTCTTAGAAAGATTAGACCACTCATCATCCGTCAAATCACCCACACGAAGTTTTTGTAATGGTATAGAAGTCTCCGTAGAAAGCAACCTAAGCATTAACTGCTCAGCTGGCATTTCCAGAGAGAAAAAGGCTATTCCTTCTCCACGCTCTATGGCTTTTTGGGTCATGTTTAAAACCAAAGAAGTATTATGGGTTACAGTCATGTCTTCAAGTAGAAAAAGCTTATTTTTATCTATTTCAAAACCATAATAGTCGTCTACTTTATCGTATTCTACAGATATACCTGTATGTTGATGGTTACGATTAGAAACTGATGGACGAGCTTGTTTTCGTTCTATTTTGGTAGGTATTTCATCTAAATTACCAACTATACGAACCCTATAAACTTCACACTCATACCCAATACTTTTGATTCTTGCTATTTTTGAATTAAAAGAGCATCTAAACCCTAAACTGTCTGCTAAAAATTTAATCTGTTCCGATAAGAGTTTTGATTTTTGTACAATTTCCATCACATGAAACTTATCATCATAATAACCATCACTGTCTAGCAATCCTGCTAAAAGTTCCAAACGATTTTTTCTACTATTGATTAAATAATTTTTTGGAATATGTTTATTATTCAAAAGATTCATGTCTCTTAACTTCTTTTGTAAAGATATATCTTTTTTTACATCTCCACCTGTATAACCTTTTCCAATTCTATACATAGGACACTTGCCCTCTGCAAAGTGTGAATTCAACAACAATGATAATCTATCTGCATACTTTCCTAAGTAAGTCACTATTTCACTATCTTGTGTTGCAATCTCAACATTTGAACTTGTTCCATCTCCCAACCATAGTCCTAAAAAATAAGGTTCTATTTCAACTTTTTTCTTAGGAAATTCAACAGCAACTTTATAACCTTTATAATTGGTTTTAAACTTATCTGACTTCTCTACATAGTCTGAAACTTCTATATTAAGCACATCACCATGTTTATGTTTTCCTTCATTTCGAGAACGTTTGAGTGATAAAATATGTGATTTATTTACCCGATAATCTACACCTTTATTTTGACGAACCCAATACATCTCTTCACGACCACGAGCCAATGATAAAACTTCTCTTGGAGTAGAGTCGTCACCCATAAGCAACTCTCCGACTTCAACATCTTCTACATTTTTAAGTTCACCAGAATGCATTAAAACCTTAGTACCTTTACCAAGACATTTTCCCATCGCAGGTCTAGCAGCAATAATAATTAAATCACCCTTACCAAACCCCTGAGTATGGTCATTTAAGTTATGAAACCCTGTATCTACTCCAAGCAATTTAGAGTTACCCAAAGCCTTTAAACGATTTATCTCCTCTATCATAGACAAGGTTATCTCTTTTGACTCTCTAAAGTCTTCATTGGTGCTATCTTGCGTAATCTCATAGAGCTTTTTTTCCACCAAATCCATCACTTCTTCCGTTGGTAAGTCATCTTCAATGGTTACTTTTTTAATGGTCGTTGCCAAGGTAGCCAAAGCCCGTTTAATCGCACGAGATTTAATCTCACCTAAATAAGCATCGGTATTAGAGATAGGATTCGATGCCAAAATATCAAGAAGAGCAACCTCATCATAGTTACCTGACGAGTTTAGTTTTGTCTTTAAAAACTCTTCATCTATGGGTTTGTCTTCTCGTGCCAAATCTTCCATGGCTATAAAAACATGCTGATGAAAAGGCAAGTAGAAGTCTTGATTCTTCAGTTTAGCAGCAATCTCTTCAAATATTTGAGGGTCAAAGATAATGGCTGAAAGAACAGCTCTTTCGATGTTTAAGTTGTACATGTTTTCGCTCAAAAACTACTCCTCCTTTATTTTTTCTATTATACCTAACTACCATTAATTCTGTTTAGCAGCAAACGCCTCAACTTCAGCCACAAATCGGTCTACCAGTTCATCTTCAGGAAGCCTTGCAATCACTTCACCTTTAAGCATGACAAGCCCTGCTTCTTTCCCATAAGCAATAGCCACGTCTGCATGTTTGGCTTCACCTATGGCATTGACCACACAACCCATAACCGAGACATCCATAGGAGTTTTAATGTGTGCTGTTCTTCGCTCAACTTCGGCTACTGCTGTTACCAAGTCGGCTTCTATACGCCCACAAGTTGGACAAGAGATAATATTTAACCCCTCTTTAACACGACCAGAATCTTTCAAAATCGCTTTTCCCACGCGAATCTCCTCTTCCAGCTCACCTGTAATTGAGATTCGCATCGTATCACCAATTCCATCAAGAAGTAAAGCTCCAAGACCTATAGCAGACTTCACTGTGGCATGAAATATGGTTCCAGCTTCAGTTACGCCCAAGTGAAAAGGGTAGTGGTTTTTAGGTCGCAACATTCGGTACGCATCAACAGTTCTCTCTACATCTGAAGCTTTCAAAGAGATTTTAATATCGGTAAACCCCAAATCTTCCAAGAACTTAATGTTGTACTCTGCACTAGCCACCATACCCTCGGCTGTGGCTCCATATTTGTTCTCAAACTCCTCCTCTAATGAACCAGCATTAACACCAATACGCACAGGAAGTGAACGCTCTTGACAAGCCTTAACTATCTCTTTTATCTTATTTTTGTCATTAATATTTCCTGGATTGAAACGAATACAATCGACCCACTTAGCAGCTTCTAAAGCCAACTTATAGTTAAAATGGATATCTGCAATCAAAGGTAGGGAAGTCTGCTCTTTTATCGCTTTGAGTGCATAAGCATCTTCCATTTTAGGAACGGCAACCCGAACCATGTCAGCTCCTGCAAAATGCAGACGATTTATCTGCTCTACGGTGGCTTCTACATTGTGGGTATCGGTGTAGGTCATAGACTGTACGGAAATAGGTGCATCACCACCTACGGCTACGTCGCCTACGTATATTTTTTTGGTTGGAATTCTTTCTTTCAT
>LBBO01000008.1_pt3 | contig 25007 bp, 22 predicted proteins | sample 329191 | NCBI WGS metagenome assembly LBBO01 (sample SAMN03174413, study PRJNA266758) | hydrothermal vent metagenome | biome: marine hydrothermal vent; feature: marine hydrothermal vent chimney; material: microbial mat material; isolation source: microbial mat from marine hydrothermal vent chimney...
CTTAAGTGAGTTTAAAAATGATAAAAATCAAGTCATTATAGAGAAGCCAAATCAAGTATGGTCAACGGATATAACCTATATCAAATTAGAGAAAGGATTTGCCTATTTGGCTGCTATTATTGATTGGAATACCAAAAAGATACTCTCATGGAAACTCTCAAATTCAATGGATGTGTCACTAACTACAGGTGTACTAAAAGAGGCTCTATCTCTCTACCCTAAACCTGAAATAGTTAATACCGACCAAGGGAGTCAATATACAGCACAAGAGCATGTGGATATATTGGTAGAAAATGGTATCTCTATCTCTATGGATGCCAAGGGCAGAAGTATTGATAACATTGTGATAGAGAGATTTTGGAGAAGTCTAAAATATGAAGATGTCTATCTTCAGAACTACAATACCATCAAGGAGGCTAGAGCTGGGATTGAAAAATATATTGAATTGTACAATAAAGAGAGACTGCACTCTGCTTTAGATTATGACACACCTGATGAAGTCTATTTTAAAGGTGCTAATAATTATAAGTTTGATGCTATGGATATGTTACTTAAGGTATCATAGGTTAGTGGAATAAGGATTTTTTTTAAGTGGTCTTGACAAAGGGGTACATTATAAACTTTCATTTAGAAAAGATTGAAAAAATCATACAAAAGATAAGAGAGGAGTAAAGAATGGCACAAGGTGATTCACTTAAACGATATAAAATGGAACAAAAAGAACAGACACGAAAGAAGATTGAGGAAGTTATTGCAAGGATAAAAGCAATATCTAATAAGAAAATAACGGTATCTATGGTAGCCAAAGAAGCAGGTCTTACACGAGCTGCTCTTTATGCAACACACCAAGACTTATTGGTTAATCTTAACGCTGAAACTAATAGCAATACTAAGAAAATAAAAGATGAACTGGATGATAAAGATCAAGTTATTATTAAACTTAGAAAAGAAAATAAAGATTTAAAAGCATCAAATAGTTTGTTGATCGATCAAGTGGTTGCTTTAAAGAAAATGCTGAATAATTCATAGTTTTAATTAAAAGTGTCAAACATATAATAATCGAACTAAAGTCCTATATTCCATTGTGTTTGACACTTTTTACTTTAGATAGGTTATGTTAAGCTATCCTGCAAACACCATCAATCAAAAGATTTCACCATGTTTACCATATAAACTCTGTTATGCCATATCTTAACTTTATCAAGTTCACTATCATCAAGCCTTCTATTATAATCAGCTGATACTTGTACAATTTTATCCCTACGTATTTCAAGCACATACATGAGTTTTTCTTCAATAAAAAGACCCCAAAGTGTACTTATTCCATTATCAATATAATAAGAATAAGAGGAAACACAGTTATGTAATACTTTTCCCCATTCATATAATGTATGATGATTGAATGGAAGAACATAAAATATACCTTCAGTACTAACTTGTGAAGCAATAAACCTATCATCATAAGTAAGAACCTTATTCTTCATCCCTAGAGACTCAAGCGTTTGCCCATCTAAAATTAGTTCATCATGGATGGTTCTTATATTAAGTGTTGTTTTATTAAAACTTTTATTTAACTCTTCTCTGATTCTAGTATTAGCAAATAGTCTACAACAATCACGTAAAAGGAAATGACTCAAATCATAATTTGTAATGTTTAGCCAAAATCTGACAATATGTTTTGTTTCATAATGATTCTTTAAAAAATCAATAAAATGAAAAATATTAACTAAGTCACAGCCATCAAATAATTTCTGTTTAATCTTTATATTCATGCTAAGAAGCCTACAAAGATGATTCACATCAGTAATACTACGAGAGAAAATATAGTCAACCATAGGGTTATACCCACCACTTAACATCATTTTTTCATAAGAAATAAACTGAGCCTTTTTTAAACTTTTTTCTGTTCGATGGTTAAGAATATATGCCAAAGAAGGCTGTAAATATTGGTGCTTATTTAACTCTTCTAAAAGAAGCTCTTTATCTTTCCATTTCAAAATATCAAGAAAAAGAATATTTTTGTTTTCCAAAAAGAAAGTTATGCCTTCAATAGTTTTAACTTCACCTTTTAACCAAGCTATATCTTTGGATGGATTCTCAACGATACAATCAATAATTTTCTCTGTTACTTCGCTTTTTAAAAGTCTAGAGATAGGGTAATACTTTCCATCTTTCATTATATATTTCTTGGAGAAATATATATTATTCTCTTTATAATAAATTTTCCCATTGTGCATAATAGTAAAAGAATATAACTCCTCTTTTCTTGAATTGGTAAGAATCTTACATTTTGGTACGTCTACAAAAGCAGTTATTTTCCAACAATCACCCTCTATATCTTTTTTATAATCCCAATTAATATTTGACCAATATTTAGTTTTTCCATCAAAAAGAAGACTGACTATATCTAAAAACTTTTCATTATGACAAACCTTACACTTGTTATTAGGGTGGAAAATATTTGGAATTTCAGTAAAATCAATCTCTTCTTTTTTAAAATCAATTATCTCAAACTCTAAGTTCTCGTCTGTATCTTCTACAACAGTATGCTGTCCACATTTACAATAAAAATGATGTAGACCCTCTTCTTTAACGTACCAACTATTTTGCATACAAAACCTTTTATAAAAATATCAAAGTAGTATATATAATTAAGTAGACAAGAAGTGTCTACTAAAAGACATTTAATCAAAAATAGTATAAAAAAACATATTATATTTTATGAAAAAAGAAACCCAAGGTCACTTTTCAAGTTTTGTCCACTAACTATCTCCATATTATAGGACTCATCAATCTTCTTCTGAACGACTTTACTAGAAGGTGGAAAGCATGCTGCAAGAATTCCTTTACCTTCCATTCCTCCAAAATATCTAACGATATTTTGTAATTTCATGACAAATTCACTTTTTACATTTCCTGCTTTACATTCAATTATATACAATCGTTTACCATCAGTAAATACAATATCAAGTTCCTGATAAGTATCTCCCATCATATTTCGTAATCCTCCAAAGCCACTTATATTCTGATTATTTTTTGTATCTTTAAATGAAATTTCTAAACCTATACGGAGATCAAATATCTTCCCCTCTTTCATATATGGTTCAAACTGCATATACATATATTCTTCAAACCATCCACCTGTTATATAGGTAGCAAAGTTATCCCACTTCTCAAAAGAAAAAGAGTCCCCATCAATTGATATTTCAACTTTTTTATTTCTATCATAGTTAATAACTACTCCTGACTTATTGACATTAAAAGGCTTGTTATCATCATTATACGGAACTATATCTCTATAAACTTTTGCTATTCTAGACCGTTTTTTCCAAAGAAAACCAGTTAAATCTTTTCTTAATGGTAAATTTATGTCAACTATATCTTTCCAATAACCTGATTTAGAAATATGTAAATCATTACCATGAAGCTTAATGAATGTTTCAACATTATCTATTCTTTTTGTACTCTCCTGTTTAAAATCATCCAAATAAATTACTTTATTATTTCGACCATCAAAATAAAATGGTGTTCCATTGATTTTTTTACAAGCAGCCAATGCTCCTGCATACATCAATTTTGTTCCACCTGTTAAGTTAAACCCTATTTTTAGATTTAAAGGAAGTTCCTCTAAATAAGATAAAACCTTATCTTTTGTATCAGAAGGTTCAAATGGATTAACAGGAATTTCATCAAATTTTGCATTTCCCATAAACTGTTTCATTATTTGTGCAGGGTACTGTTTAGAGTTAATAAATATATGTTTCTTACTTGAAAATTGTAATATACCCAATAAGCTAGGCATTCTTTGTTCTCCAAAAAGATGAAATACAACATCATACTCTTTAGAGTCTTGTGTATTGTCATGTAGACTTCTTCCATGCCATTCAATCCACTCTTCAGGTAAAGAGACCTCTTCTGGTAATTTATTGGCTACAGGAGAAGCTATAAGCCTTTTTTTCAAACTTGGATGTCTCAGAGCAACAAAAGCCCAAACAAATGCCATAACAGGAGTTCCTGGACTTAAATAAAATGAGACTTCTTTCTCTCCATTAAAATTTGCCACCAAATCTAAAGCTCTTGTAGCAACATCATAAATTCCTTCTGTATCATTAAGATGTGCCAGTTCAATAGGGAGAAATATAATTTCTGTATTTTTTTTAGATTCTTCTAATTGACTCTTTACCCATTTAATAAAATGTTTATGTCCTATTTCTGTATTAGAATACTTATTAATAAATCTCCAAACCTCTGATTGATTATTTTCTTCAAAATTATTTTTTGCTTCTATTAAATCTTTTTCAAAAGTAAGTTCATCTATTAAATTTTTCTCATTATTTGTATATCCAAGAATTAAAACATCACTATACTCTTCAGCTAACAATGCACTTAAAATTGGTCCTTGACTATACTCTAGTCCAAGAGAAGCTTTTAAATCTGTTATTCCATACCAAGTCATTAAAATTTTTTTCATTTTGATTTATCTCCTTTTATAATAGTTAAAATCATTTCTCCTATTCTTTCTTGAACAGCTCTATATTCATCAGGTAAAATTCTAATAACCATATCACTATCAAAATGTTTTGCCAATCCAATACTTATTTTTTTATTGTACTCTTCATCCCATACATAGTGCAAATGTTTGGTTTCATCAATTAATATATTTGGATTTAAAAGATCATCATAAATTTTGTACTCTTGTATCATTGTTTTTAAAATATCTTCTTCTACTCCATGTGCATCAGGTTTTTCTTTGGTTACCTTTTGAGACTCAACATGTTTCTTTAATTCTCTTGGATTCAATGTAATAATTAAAATTTGATAGTGATACTCTCTAGCTAATTGTGTATATTCTTCTGTTTGCCAAGGAGCAATATTTGTATTGTCACATATAATGACATCTATCTCATCCTCTATACTTTTTTTAAATTCTAAAAGATTTTTCTGATGATAGGTATTAAGTTTCTCAATATTAAACATATACTTATTGCCTACCATGAAGTATTCATCTGTCGAATGAATAGCAACACTTATATTTTTTTCTTTTAACTCATTTAGTATACAGTTCGTAATAGTGGTTTTTCCACTTCCTGGAACTGCTCTATTTATAATTACTGTTCTTATCACTTTACTCTCCATTCTCTAAAATATTCAAAATTTTTTTGCCAATCGTTAATTGACTCTCTTTAAATTCATCAGGTGTTATTCTAATAATAGAATCACTGTCAAAGTGTTTTGAAACACTTATGTTTACTCTTTCTTTTTTCTCTGTATCCCAAGTATAATTTATATGTTTTTTAGGGTCAATAACAATATTTGGATTCAATAAGTCATCAAAGAGATAATAACGATGTATCATATTTTTTAAAGTATCTTCACTAACCCCATGTGCAGTAGGATTCTCTTTTGTAACTTGCTGAGATACTATATGTTCTTTCAACTCTCGAGGATTAAGTGTAATTATCAATATTTTATAATTATATTCTCTAGCAATCTTGATATACGGTTCGGTCTCCCAAGAAGAAATATTTGTATTGTCACAAATAACGACATCTAGATTACTTTTTATACTTTTTTGAAAATTTTGAAAATTTTTCTTATGATAATCTTTAAGTTTATTAAAATCAAAAATATACTTCTCATTTAGCATAAAAAAATCATCAGTGGAATGAACTGCAACAGTTAACTTATTATCTAGAAGTTTTTTCAATATGCAGTTAGTAATAGTTGTTTTCCCACTTCCTGAAATTGCTCTATTTATAATTACTGTTTTTTCAATCATCACTTATTCCTAAAACTTGTATACTACTTGCAGCATTACTATTACCTGATAAATATACTCTAAGTGCATACAATAAATCAGGAGTATTTTTAAAGATTTCAGGCTTAGTTATATTTAGCTGAACTCTAGAATTTATATTTAGTTTTTCTTTAACGACAATTATTGTAATATCATCTATTAATTTAATATATTGTTTTGTTAACTTGTTATTTGGTTTCAAAGCACATTTATCATTCATTCTATATCTAATTAATGCTAATAATAATTCTAATTTATTTAAAATAGTACTATAAACTTCATTTTTATTGCTTCGGCGATTATATGAGTAAATATAGTCTCTTTTCATATCGTGTACTAAACTTTCATATAATTTACGAATCAGTATGGTGTACTCAATATTAGTTAATTTTATAATAAAATTATCATATCTCCATGCCACTATACCAAATATCTTTAAGTTATCTGAAAGGTTTTGATTCATCTTTATATTTTTTAAGATATTTTTAAAAATATCTTTTTGCCAATCTAACTTTATATATCCTAATGAATATGGCAAAATATTATTTTTTTTGAATTTTTACTATAATCATACAATAAATTAATTATCGTTTTTGGTGCATCTTGATGTAATGAAGCAAGAAAAAACAATATAACAGATTCTAATTCAATATTAATATCAGTTAAACTTAATATTTCCTCAGCTGCTTGAATTGCATCTTTCGTTAATAAACGAAAACTTGATGGAACATTAATATCAGATAAACTATTACCATTATTCCAAATTGTCAATAAAGGGAAGCGAATGTTTTTCTTTAGAAGGACATATTCTTTATTAGATATAACATTGACTGCTTCATTAAATCTTTCTTTTTTAACAACCTTAAAAGATATTGTATCACCACCATATAAAAACTTATTTTTGTATACTCGTGTATTACCTAAAGTAGTATCAATATTTTGAAACTTCTTATTAGACGCATCAACTTTCCAATACTCAGATAAAGTTGCACTTTCCCTATTGTTATCTTGTAAATATTTATTAAGTTCTATAATTTTTTTAAAATCAACTTCTATCGTTTCAAGTAAATTAGTTTTTCTTCCATTCTCATTTATAAAATCTTCCCAACTTTTTTTAAGTGGATAACTTGGTATTGGTAAATCTTTACACTCTTTATATTTAATTTCTCTCCATTTTACATTTAATGGTTTTATAGAACTATCTAAAGCTATAAATATTAATTTATATGGAGTTTCATCTTCATAGTTATATGTTAACTTTAATTTACACTCTAAATCTTCTTGTAAAGGTAGTTCATTTGATGTAATATACGCCTCAAAATTTATATTTTCATCTCCAAATATCAAAGGAAATGAAAGCTCTTTTATATTAGTAGGAATTATAAAATGATTTTTCATTTCGATATTTCCATTAATTATTTTAATTTTATCATCGACTAATATAAATTCATCACGATATCCATCCCGTATAATTTCCATTGATAAACGTGGTAAGTGTTCTCTCCATAAATTAAATCCATTAGATTCAGATTGCATTGACTTTTCAAAATTAACTAAATTTTCTTTATTGGTATCCTCTAAAAAAAGTGTTTTTTTTCTAAATAAACTATTGGTTTTATATAAAGCTTTTATCTTCTCAATACTAGTATTTTTACTTCTTGATATTTGAAATTTATTTAAATCAATAATTTTTTCTTTTTCATAAAAAGCTATACTTTCTTTCTTTATTCCTTTTAACCCATTTTGTAAAAACTTATTTAAAAGTTTTTTAGAGGTTTCTTTTTCAAATACTTTATTAAGAGAACCCAACATATCATTACTAGTATTTTTTATTTTTTTAGTTGGATGTCTTTCTAAATAAAATCCATTTGTAATCTTTTTTAGTTTTTCCTCATACTTTACCAACAGAGGAGTTACATAAAGTTCATTATTATGATTTCTTTGTATATATAGCAATGTATCATTAGTCTTCACATCTTTATCAAATATATGTTTTAATCCAGCTACTATACTTTTAGGAACCGTTCTATTCTTTTGAAAATAACTATTTATTGTTTTCTTCACTTGAGAAAACTCAAAAACATTAACATAATCAGGAACAATATAATTCAACTGTATTTCTTTGAAATAATGTGTAAAATCATCCAAAAAATATTTAAGAATATTTGTATCAAAAGTTTTCAATACCTCAGGTAAAGTATAAATTTCATGGTTCAAATCTATAATTTTTGTATTGTTGGCATTAACAATTGAATTATCTATTTTTTGCTTAATCGTTATAGGGAAATCAATAATTTTCTCTTCAATTTTTGCTATAGGAAACAATCTGAAGAAATCAATAAATACTTCATCTATTTTATTTTCTGTATAAAAAAGCCTATCTTGATCCAACTTTATTTTTAATTTTTTTTCGATTATTTGTTCAGAAAATTTATTAATAAATTGAAATGGTAATTTTTTTTCTAAAAAATTAGTTGTTATTTGAGAAATAATCTCATCAAGTTTTATATCTAATATATAACCTTCGACTTTAAATTTAAAATTGTTATCTTTATAGTCTATCTGTAAAGTTCTAGGAAAAATATATTTTTTTGATTTAAACTGCAATTGAGACAGTATTTCAAATTTTATAATAATTCTAATTTGCTCAGGAAATATATTAGCATATACTTTCACTTTTTCATTTAAACTATTCAACCACTTATAACTCTTAAAAATTTTACTATAATGCCTATGATGTAATAAAATATTATTATAAACTATCTTTTTATACTCATCTATACTTTTAGCTTCGTCACTCTTTAACCACTTCCTTATTTTAATAAATAGTAGGTCAAACTCTTTTAAATCATCTCTCGCTTCATAAACAAGAACTAATTTTTTTAATAAAATTTTAAGGATTCTATTTTCATAAGTATCAATATTGCTGTAGCGTTGTACTGCCTTATTTTTCCCACCAGAAAGCTTTTCTCTTAAAGTTCTACCATTTTTACGACTCAACCATAAAATACTCGTTCGGTCAAACTCTTTAGCTTGAGAGATTGGCATTACTCTATGTTCTCTTTTTATCTCTCTATTAATATTTTCAATAAGATATAAAATATTATCTTGCGTATATTCTAAAATATAATAGACATCATCATAAAAAGTATCGTTTTTATAATCAAACTGATTAATATTTTCTAAAAATGTAAAGAGGTCAATATCTTGAAAGCTCCCTATACTTTTATCAAAAATAGAGTTTTTATTTAACCAACTCATACTATAAAGAATATTCCTATTTTCTTCTTTATATAGCTCTAACAAGTCCATAATTAATCTTCTTTTAGATAGTTTGCACTATTCCATATAAATTGCCCATAAGGGTTATCCATTGAAAGTTCAAAATCTTCTGTTATTTTAAAATCATCCTTATGTAAAATATCTCTGATACTACTTAATACATCTTTCTCTTTACCATGAGTTTCAATACCTCTAAGTTTTGGCATAATTTTTTGTACAAGTTGCTCTTCAAATGCTAGTTTAACATTCTTTTTTAGTAAATCATCATCATTAATATTTTGGATAACCAATGGATGATTATTGATATAATATTCCATAGATTGCCATACCCTATGTCCTATTGCTCTTCCTGTAGGTGTCAATTCTTGATTGATTTTATTTGATATTTCTCTATATTTTTCTAGTATTTCTTTCTTATCATCTACAAATAAAGATTCTTTTTGAACCCATTTAGTCCAAGTATCTTTATGTAGGTATTCAAACTGTTTAATTTCATCTAAATCTTTCAGTACCCCTCTACTCAACAATTTATCAGGTCGTGGAAAGTTAATAGAAAAACTTCTATCTAGTACTTTATCTGAAAGAGATTTTGTAGTTTCATCTTCATTCATTGTTCCTATCCAAAGTACATTCCTATCTAAGGGTAAGGGGTAATTCATACCAGTTCCTAATTTAATATCAATATTTACACCCTTTGAACCTCTTCGTTGTTCAAATTTACTCAGAAATTCAGCAAAGTACAGTTCAATATGAGCTAAATTCATTTCATCTAAGAGAATCATATTCATACTTTCTTTCCATCCGAAAGGTGTTTCATCTTTACTTTGTGATGTTTGTAGTAAGAACTTTAAAATATTCGTAGAATCAAATTTACTCTCTATAGTATTATAATATCCCATCATAGATTCAGGGGAGTCCCATGTAGGCTGAACTGCTTCATTGATAAAATTAAAGCCCCCAAAGTGTGAATAAAGTTTTGGTAATTCAGATTTTCCTGTTCCACTTACACCAGAAAGTACAGAAAGAGGAGAATACTCTGCACTTTTTAGTGCTGTATGGAATGAGTAGAGTAACCTTTTAGGATATTCAACACCATATTTTTTCATATTTTTTTCCATAGAATCAAGCCATTTTATCTCATCTGTTATAGTGACTTCTTCTTTTAATTCTTTATTTGAAAATGGTTTTCTTTTTATATCCTCAACTCTTAATTCTATCTCTTTCCCTTGTGAGAAAATAGAATGTAAGTCTTCTTCTAATTTTCGTTTTTCACCTTGTAAAAATTCAATATGATTATCTTTAGATAAAATTTTATCATCAAGTATACTTTTATTACTTTTGAGTGATTCAACTTCAAGATTATCTTGTAATAGTCTATTCTTTTCATTTTCAAAAGATTGTTTTTCTTTTTTATGTTCTGATGATTGACTATCTAAGTGAATTGATAAAACATTTCTTTCTTCAGTTGTATCCTCTAATGATTTTTTTAATCTACTAATCTCTCGTTGTTTTTCATTTAACTCTTCTCTTAACTTTCTATCTTCAAACCTATCTTGTTCTCCTAATTCTTCTCTCAAGTTAGATAGGTCTTCTCTTAAAACATGATTTTGTCTTTCAAAAGAACTGATTTTTTCTAGATAATTTTTTATCTCTTCCTGAACTTTCTCTTGTTCCTGTCTATAGATAGATTCACTTTGAGTTTCTAAAGATTTTTCCTTTGCCTTAACTTCAGCCATCTTTGTTTTTAATTCTGCTTCTTTCGTTCTTATTTCTTTTTCTTTTTCTTCTATCTCAGTCTCTTTACTTTTATATAATGAATCTCTATTCTTTTTATTTTTTTCAAGCTGTTTAAGTTCTTCTTCTTTTTGTTTATTCCAAAAAATCTCTTTATCTATTTCTAACTTTTGTAAATACTCATTTAAAAGTTTTTCTTTTTTTGAATCAAATAATTTTTTTTCAATTTTAAATGATTCATATTTAATTTCTTTTTCTTGATTTTCTGACTCTTTTTTTGAAATTTCTATAAATTTTTCTTTTATAACTTCATATTCTTTAGATAATTTTTCTTGAAAATCAGAGGACAACTCTTCTAATTTTTTTATACTCATCTCTGCTAACTTCTGATTATGTTCAAGCTCATCTTGTATTTGTTTTTCTTTTAACTTATTTTTTTCTTCCCTCTTGTATTCTTCAAATTGATTTTGATCATCTTTAAGCTCATCTCGTTGTTTAAGAATCTTATTTTTATATAAATCAAGATATTTTATCTTTATATCAACAATTTCTTCATCTTGTAGTTCCTTATTTCTAATACCTAAATCATTACATATTTTATTAAGAATATCAATCGTCGTTCCCAATCCACCTGCTAGTTCTTTTCTTGTCATACTATCTCTCCTCAATTAATTTTTTAATATATTTAAAACTATGTTCTTTTAAGATTTTCAATTCTCTTTCTGTAATTTTTGACACATCTTCGATACTTTGCTTACCATGTCCTCTCCTTGAAACAATCTCTTTAACTAATTCAACATCCTTACTATCCATGTTTTTATCATCTTTGAGACAATTATATATATATCCCAAACTCGCTTTCTTTGGTAATTTATCGAGTCGTTTTCTAAATAATAATTCAAATGATGAATAAATATTATTTAATACAATATTTACTATATTATTTTTATTGCTATTAAATTCCATCCCATTTAACCAATAGTTAATTTCAACTAAATTATCTTTGAGCTCTTGTGGTAATTCATTTATAATATCCATACTAAATTCATCGTCTAAATCCAAGTAAGCATGATTTTGATAAATATCATTGTCATTATCCATACTAGTTTGCTCTATATCTTTCTGCTCAACTTTAAGTATGATAGAAATAACTTTATAAATCATATCTTTATACTCAAACAATAAATCACCATCTATTTTCTCTAATGTCTCTTCTTTTTCTGAATGTTTTAATCCATTTCTAAAAGAGAATAATTTATTTAATATAGTAAGAAATTTTGGATATTGTAAAGCTATTTCATATAACTCATTTTTTTTGTAAACTAATGATTTTGCAAGGTATTTTTGAAAATTATCATTATCATGAACATTAAAGATTGACATAGTTTTTTTGCTAATTAGCTCAAATCCCATATCTTCTGCTAAACTATTTAATAATTCTTTATTTTTTAAACTCTCACTAGCTTCTATATTAACTGATAAAATACCAAATAATGTCTCAACAACATCATACAAAGACTGAGCTAGTTTATCTTTTGAGCTTTTAACATCTGTTTTATTAGATTCCTTAGATGATAAAACATTAATATTTTTTTCAATATTTTTTATATTTCTAACAATATCTCCATATTTTAATATTTGATTAGCAAATGGTATTGATATATTATATTCTTTTTGTTTTCCTATGTCCTGTCTAATCTCTTGACGTAATATTTCTAATAACTCAAAATGTTTATTTTCTAATATTCTTCTTAATGTTGTAGAAAAATCATTTGTAAAACCATTTGTAATTACAAAAGATTCAATATTGCCTCTAGGTATAAAAAATTTTGTATGAAGATACATTAATTCAGGTCTATCTATCATATCAATTTTAAAATTTTTATAATCTATAGCATGACTCCCTTGATATTTATTTTGGTTATGAATATAAATAGTTTTAATAAGATCTGAACGAGTTGGTTGATAATGTCTTTTATTATATTCATTACTTAAAATAGCTTTTATTGCATTCTTTGAACCTATACTCTCTTTAAATGAAATTTCTCGATATTCTTTACTCTCTTTAAATGAATAATCTTTTTCCACATAAGAAAATTCATTTATTTCTTTTGTTATTAAAGGTAATAATTCATTGCTATAAGCCTCTTGATAAAATTGATAAATAATTACTTCACTACTATCCTCATTATTATCTTCTATTCTCAAATCCTTTAATTTATTAAGTATTAACTTAATAATTTTTGTCTTATCCTCTGTTTTAGTTTCACTATAAAACCCTAGAATTTTAGATAATCGAATGGCATTATATTTCAAACTATCATCTACTTGTATAAGTTTCCATATAGTCTCTTCTATAAAATTAAGTTCCTTGTCTCTTGAAATCTCAATAGGAATTTTATATACAAAGCAAGGTATGAGTAAATCTTTTTTTAGAATATAATCAATATCACTATGAAATTTTTCTTTACTAATTATTTTCATAAAACTTTCCCTTCATTTTTACATAATTGTAAAAAGTTATGTAATTCTTTTACATCTTTTTTTGCTCTATTGCTATCAAAAAACTTCTTATCACCAACAACTATTAAACTTTTCTTCTGCCTACTCATACTTACACAAAGTCTATTTTTAGATATTAAAAAACCAAAAAGTTTATAGTCTTCTAAATTGTCATTTATTGTCTTTATATCTCGACTTCTTACAATAGATAAAAATACAATGTCAAACTCCATACCCTGAAAAGAGTCAACTGTTCCAATTCTTAATCTATTTGAAAAACCATCTCTTTCTTCTTTTGTAAATTCCTTTTCAAGTTCCTTTTTTATTGTATTTACTTGATCTCTATAAAAAGTAATTATTCCAAAGTCAAGATTTTTTCCATTTTCAGAATTTATCCACAACCTTAACTTTTTTATAATTTGTTGTGCTTCACAAACTCTACTTCTTTGTTGATTATTTGAACTGTCATATTTAACATCTATCCAAATAGCTGGAGTATTTTCTATTCCATTAAGGTTTTGATAAAAGAAGTCCTCTATTTTTCCTATTGTAGTTCCCAAAGGTGAACTAAATTCTTCATTATGTGGTTTATAAAAGTTATCACTTATAAATTTACCTAATTTAGGATGAGTTCGATATTGATTTTCTAGGGTAATAGTTCTTTTGATATTATCAAATGTTTCTAACTTTAATGCTCTTTTTTTAAGATAACCGAAGATACTTTCATTAATAAATTCATTTTCACTTAAGCTACTATTCTTTATAACATCTTCATCAACCATGTGTGGAAGTTGCCTATGATCACCAACTAAAATAATTCTTCTTTTTGCCAATACCATAGCTATTAACAAATCCATTGGGGCAACTCTTGCAGCTTCATCAACTATTACCGTATCAAAACTTACATCAATATCCTCATTATTTATTTTCTGCTTTGTAGCTTTATTTGATTGACCTGTAGTTGAAGAATAAACATAACTATACTCCTCTATCATAGACTTTAATCCAAAAGGATTACACTTAAGTTCATTTATATAATTAGACAGAATAGTATTCTTTTTGTCTTTTGAAGATGAGCTTTGAGACAATTGTTCTGCAACTTCCTCTTTTAGTTTAATTATATCTCCATTTGGTTTTTCAGCTCTAAACATTGGTTTTGGATAAAGTCTATCAATAAGAATATATTTGAGATTTTTCAGATTTTTCAAATATTCATCTAAGTTATCAATAGTTTTAAATTGTAAAATACTCTTTTCCTTGTTACTTAATGTTTTTCCAATATTTGAGACCAATAAATCTAAATTTCTCTCTATCCCATCATCCAAAAAGCCTTTTTTTGTAATTCTTAATGCATAAATATTTTGTAATTCTTTTATAGTATCAACTTTTTTGGTACCTAGTTCATCTAATATTTCTTTGCTTTTTATAACTATTTCATCTTTTAAATAAAGGCTTAACTCATCTCTTATATATTTCAATAATTCTATTGCTATTTGCGTTGAAGGTGTTTTTAGGTAAATCTCAAAATATTGATTAAGTCTGTTTATTTTTAACTGATTACTTAGTTTTGGTAATTTATCTTTTAAATTATGAGCAATCTTATCGCTCCATTCTATAACTCTTTCATAGGAATTCATATCTACTATAGTGGTTGATTTTTTACCAAACTTTGGTGTGGGAATACCATTAATATCTAACCTTTGTATAATATTTTCAACAGCATCATGTTGAAACCCAACAACCAATACTTGACCTTTTATATTTTCTTTATCAGCTTCCTCATTTAATCTTTCAATAATTGCTGTTAATACGGTAGTTTTACCTGTTCCTGGAGGTCCTTGGATAATTGCAATATCAGACGTATTAAGTGCTAAATCAATAGCATCTACCTGATTTTGTGTTGGAGGATTTGAAAAAATTTTATCTTTTACATAAGAAGTCAAAGGTTCAAGTTTTTTGGTTTTTAAAGTTCTTTGATATTTTTTTATAGTATCTGTATCTTCTATAATAAGTCCAAGGAGAGGATTAGCACTTTTTCCGTCAAGAAGTCTTTTTCTAGCTTCAAGTTTTCGCTTAAGTTGTATTTCATCTCCATATATAGAGAATACAACTTTTTTAGATTTTAAATCTGATATATTTTCATCTGTTTTTATAGTGATAAAGCCATGTTCTATAGTTTTTATTTCAAAAGATTTACCTTGATTATTCTTTATGTCAAGGGCTTCTTCTTGTTCTATTTTAGCTATATGTTCAATCCAAGTTAAATTATCTTTAATGTAACTAGGTACTTCATCTACAAAACTTAAATACTCACCCTCATTTAATAACTTTTCAAATTGAAATATACTTTCTATTCTTAATTCATATCCATCCTCAACTTTACGATTATTAAGAATCTTTAAAATACCTATCTTTTTGGCTTTATCTAAAAGTATTTCTCCTTCTTTTTCTAAATACTTATCCCAAGTATTTAAATAACTACCCTCATTTTCAACAATATCACCCAAGTCTTCTGCAATTTTTTTACTTACAAGTCCATTTTTAAACTCTATATCACCTTTAATAACTCTTAGTGAATCTTTTTTTATACTATTTTTAAATGAGACAAGTTTAGTTGCATTAAATCTATAGTCACCACTTTTAGTTATATCTTTTTTAATCGGAAGATGAATATTTTCTCCATGAAGAGAAAATGCTAAATCTTTTTTTTGAGATTCAATCTTTTTAATATTTTTTTGATTCTCTTCTCTATATTTTACTTTTTCTTCATCATCAAGATTTTTACTTTTTTCAATCTTTGTAATATTTTGTCCAATTTTTGATAGTTCTTCTGCAAAAACTTCTTTTTGACTAGAGATACTAGTAGATACTAAAAAATATTTTTCACCATTAATTTTTAATTCTATTTTTTCTTTTAATTTATTCCCAAGCTTATCAACATTATCATTATGATGAATAATTTTTCTTTTTTTTGCAGCTTCAAGTATCTTTTCATCCAATGAAATATAAAAAGGAACAAATACCTCTTGAATAGGAAAAGAAAAAAATATAATCTCCATTGTAAAAAATTTATCACGAATTGATTCTATGATATTTACGATAGCAGTATAATTACGATTTAAAAAGAAAAAATCAATTTCATTTAATTTGTTTTTATCAACTATATCTATCATATATAATTTTTTATCTATCAAGATAGAATAACTATTTTCATATTTTAAAAATCCAAGTCCCGTAGGCACTCTATTTTGACTTAAATTTTTGACTTCAACTTTAAAGGTTGTGTCTGTTTTAATTACATCTAAAATCATTGTTTAATCTCGATTTCTACTAATATATTTATTTTATCTTCAATTATTATCTCAATGCCATCTTCTAGTTTTTTCAAACCAACTCTTTTTCTGCTATTAACCATTGGTGTTTTAGACTCAAAATATATCTCTTCATCTTCTTTCTCAAAATGAAGGTCAACTCTTGTTTTTTTAGAAAAAACTATCTCTAAAAAAGAATCATCAATCTTTAGTAAATCAAGAGATTTAAAAAGATAAATAGGTAGCTCTATACTTTTAGTATCTTCTCTAATTTCTTTAACAAATTTCCATCTCTCTTCTATTTTTTGACCATCTTTATATGCATATGATGTTGCTATTAATCTTTTAGGTTTTAAGCTGTCACAATAAGGACAAATATCAAATTTATCATCATAATAACTCATCTTGCAGTTTAAACATTTAATAGTTTTACTAGCTGCTTTTTCAAATGACTCTATCCATCTTGGCAAAGTGGCTCTTTGGAACTTATCTGTTTTACCTTCTTCAAAAAGTTTATGAAATAGTTGATTTAACTCATCTGTAATCGTTAAAGTATGTCGCAGTCCTGCCTTACTTTTATTTGAGTCATCATTACTATCCTCTATCCAAGGTAATTCCCATTGTTCTTTTTTTTCTTTATCCTCACTATCCCAATCAGCTTCTCCATTAGACGCTCCATTAAAGGGATGGGTTGTGGTCAAAGTCAAAAATGAAAGTATCCCAAAAGCATAAACATCACTATATAAGGAATTTGGCTCTCCATTGACAACTTCTGGAACTTCAAAATTTGGAGTATAAACAATATTTTCATTAATTGATTCATATTCAATATTATCAGCATCAATCAAATACACTAAAGGTATTTCATCGTTATTTATAAAAATATTATTATGAGAAATATCAAAATAGATAAGACCTCTAACATGAAGCCTATATAAAGTTATTGCTAATCTACTTAAACTATAAAGTCTTTTTCTGAGTCCACCTGTCTTTAAATAATAAGCAAAATAAAAAGCACTTCTTTTATCTTTTTCACTAAGAGCCTGTAAGAACTCAGGTATATTAATTTTTTCTGCTTCTTCTTTTGATACTTCACTAGGAAATAAAGTTGAAAATGCTTCCATACCATTCAAAAGATTCATGACATATCCAGCTTCATCTTTAAGAACTGTTAAGGGTGTAGCAATATTAATATCATTAGGTAATGGCTTAAATATAAGTCTTTTCACTTTTTGATGAAATCTTTTTATTTCATCTTTATTTTTTATCGCTTGTTCATCTCTCAATGCTATTTTAATTACGGTGTCAGTATCTTTAGTTGTATAAACAACACCTTGTCCACCCCTACCTAACTCTTTATCAAGATAATGAATATTGTTAAACTCATCTAAGTATTTATTTTTATTCATTTTTATCCTTTATTAGTGCTAATATAGTTTTATCATCAGTATGTCCACGAACGGGCCATTTTTCTAACCATTTTTTAATTTCATAAGTTCTTTTACCTGATGATATATCTTTATAATTCAAAAGATACTTCTCAAAAAAGTCTAATAATTTATCTCGCTTTATATCTTCTGATATTCCATCACTACAAATAACTATATTATCAACTTCCGACTCATCATAAATCTTCCAATCAATCAAAGTTTCTCTTCCAAAAGGTGTTGTGTAGTTCGTAAAAGAGTCTTTATCTTCCTCAATAAGTAAACTACTTTCTCCAAAAACAGCTATAGCTCCATCTCCTACTCTACCAATATATACTTTTTCATTTTTAACAATTACAAAAAGTAAAGTTGTAGATGTTTCCTCTTTACTATAAGGATGTATGTTCATTTTCCATAAACTACGAACTAAAGGTTCAAACAATTTAATATCTTTAGAGAAATCAAATATTTTACTTGCTTGAACAATAGACTTTGTTAATGCACTTGAACCAATGTGAGAATATTTTTTACTACCCAAGCCATCACATACAACTCCCACAATTCCCCAACTATATTCCTTAACCACATAAGAGTCTTGATTTGGAATACTATTTTTAATATGTAAAGGACCAATTTGAGAAACACCCCAACCTTGCCACTTATTAATCCCAGTCATCAGATTCATCCTCTTCTTCAATACTGTTACTATCATTATTTATAAACAGTAGATACTCTAAAGCCCCTATAATATTTTCAGGTTCAAAAACACTTAACGATACTTTTCCTAGATTATCTATATCAGCATCTACCCCTATTGAAATAGAAACTGTATTGTCTAAAATTTCCTCATCAAACAATCCATCACTTACCAATATATTCCCCACAAAATTTTTACTTCTAATAAAATCTCTCAATAAATTAATCTTAATATTTTCATCAAATTTTATTGAGTGAATATCACTAACTATATTTCCATCAAACTTATACACATTACTTTTAACACTATAAAATTCACAATAATCTTGAATGGATTTAACAACATAAATTGCACCACTACCTTTACCCATTTCAGACATACTTCCTGAAGTATCTATAAAAATATTAATCATTCTCGCCCCTATATAATTTTAAATATCTCATATCTGAAGTAATTAAATTTGAAAAAATAGCTTGATTTTTAGGAATTACTTTCAACATAGAACTGTTAGAAACAGATAAAAGAGCATTCGTACTCTCTTCATTTAGATTAAAACCCAGTCTCAATTCAAAAAGTGATAGAAAATCTCTAAATTTCACTTGACTTCTTTTAAAGTTATCAATAAAAATTATGGTATAAATATTCTTTCTATATCCATATTCAACAATTTCTTTAAACTTATCTGATATAGAAACTTCTTTTTGTAGACCACCATAACCCTGTTTTGGATGAAGCTCTTGATAGCCATCAAAACTATCTATCACAATGAAGCTATTTTCCTCTAAATCACTATTAAATATAGTTTCATTACAAGTATCTATATCAACTACAATATACTCATCTTGATTAAAATAATAAATATTATTCAACTTTGTATTATTTGAAAGGTTTTTAATTAGTGAATTAATTATATTTTGCTTTTCTCTGTTTCCTCTACCTGATATTATTAAATTATTACCTATCTCTTTTTTAAAATTTATTTTAAAATCATTCTCTCTAAAGTTTAATTCTTTTCCTACATACAATTCAAAATTCTCATTTATAAAAAAAGATTGGACAGGAAGAGTTGGTTGATATTCTCCATCATATATTTTAATTTCTTTATTATAATTTTGACTATTTATCAATTTTAATAGTTTTTCTAAATTTTCTCTTGAGGCAAAAGGGATAAATATTTTTTTATTTCCATCTTTCATTCCTCCCATATCATTATAGATAGCTTCTGGTTTTCCTTTTAACTTTGCAGCTTCTGTATTTTGTGTACTCAAAACAGCCATAGAGTCCTCTTCACTCATAACTAAGGCTATTCTATTACCTATTTGACTTTTTAGCTGTGACATAGAGTTTGCTTCAATCCCTTTTAATGTCTGCGTAGACAATATTAAATGAATTCCATAACTTCGACCTTTTCTCAATATTTCAACAAAAAGTTTTTCAATTTTTAGCGAATTTTTTGTTGAAAAAAGTACTTGAAATTCATCTATGACTATAATAATTCTTGGCAGTTTTTCACTTACACGTTCTCGATACTCTTTAAAATCTTTAACATTCTTTTCTTTAAAAAGTTTAGATCTATTATTCTTCTCTTCAACTATAAATTGTAAAAAGGTATATCCATAATTAATATCACTATGAATTGCAATTAAAGAAGAGTGTATAAGAGGTGGGTTCACATAACTATTAAACTCAACCCCTTCTTTATAATCCAAAAGATATAACGCTACTTCATCAGGCGAATAGTAGTAAGCAATATTTTGAATAATAACATGTACTAAATTTGATTTCCCACTTCCACTTCTTCCACCAATTAATGTATGATGCTCTGAATTATCTGAACCTATTTCAAAAAATACTTTTTCCTGATTCTTATCCCATCCAATTGGTACTTTTATACCATCTATTGAATTATTAGACCATAACTCTCCATCCCAAAACTCATCAATCTCGCCTTTGATTTTAGAGTCCTCAGCATAAAAAATATTTATATTATTTATTAACTTCTGCAACTCATTTTTATTGGGTAACAGTTCTAATTCATCTTGAAAATTTAAATGATTAAATTTCTCTTTAAACTTGAATTTTATATTTTCAAATTCTTCTCCATATTCAAGTAGATGACTTTTTAAATCATTGTTTTTTTCATTATCATAAATTAAGACAAGAGGTAATATCCCAACTTTTGGACCAAATTGAATAATTCTATTTAAATACAACATACTGTTTTTTGTAAACTGTTCAGGAACACCCATTACAACAATAATTTTTAAAGGTAAAATTGATTTTGGATTTCGTTGATTATATTCATTCCAATCTTTATATCCTGTTAGTTGCTTTTGTATGAGGCTTTCTAAATAATCTGCTACATATCTTAGACTCTCTTCTATCTCATCACTATATGTCAAAATACGCTGATTATAGATAAAATCATTTTCTAAAATACCTCTCATAAAAGACAACGATTTTCCTAAGTTTAAAGTATCTATTAAAACTAGTTCAATTTTTTTCAAAGGAGATACTTGTAATATTCTTAAAATAAATTGCTGAATAAAAGATATACTCTCTATATCAAAAGAATATAATGATTTATTAATTGGAAAATTAAATATCCTTGGTATAAAAATTTCTTTCATAAAGTTAGTAGAAACCTTCAATCTCCCAAATACTATAAAGTTTGGAAAATTTTCTTTTTTTGTAATACTTAACTCTGTTAAGTGTGGTTGCACATTTCTTATGGCTTTTATTTTTTTATCTAATAAAGTAATATTTTTTTAAATTTTTGTTCAAAATCATTTTGAACTTTTTCAATTCGTTCTTTTCTCTTTTTATATTTATCTGTGGATAAGGTCTCCGTAGGATAATCTTTTTCAATAACACCTACTTTAGTATCTTTTTCTTCTATACACTCTTCCAAATTGGTTAAATATTGTAAATACTCTTTCATGAAAATCCTATTATATTTATGGGAATATTGATTTAGCTTCTAGTAATAGCTGTTCTATTTGTAACATCTGTATTGACTTATCATTCTCTTCAACTATGCTAATATGATTTAAAACCTCTGAAATTGGTTCTAATATTGAGCCATTTATAGAGCTTCCAAAAGCATCATTGACATTCTCATTAAAAATAGAAGATATTGTTAGAAACTCATTTTGAATTGGTGTAAAATTTGCCATTAAAAACCTTTAATATAAATTGTTAATATAGTTATCAAAAGTGGAAAGAAAACTCTTTTTTTCATCTTCATGATTATAAAAATAGACTTTAAATTCATCTAAATTGATACATATATAATTACCAAGTCCATCTCTTCCAAAGGGGATACATTTTTCTAATATATCTTTTAAATTTTCATATATATCATAAAAAGAGTCCTTGCTGTTTTCATTAAAGTTTAAAATACTATTTAACACATATACCTCTTCCTCAATTTTAAATTTATCTTTTACAGGAGAAGAAGCATTAGTGTTTTTTAAAAAATCTATGAAATATTTTGGAAGTTTTTTATCTATATAACTTCCAATTTTTTCTATACTTTGATTATCTAAATCAATTTTCAATTGCCATTCATTCATATCACTACCTTCTTTTTTTCCATAATGAATATCCCCCATCATGTCTAACCCTATCATGCTTATCTGTCTTAACCAATTGCATTCTTCCAGGAGGAGGATTACCATCATGATGCCAAGTATATCCCTCAGGGGTTTTACCTATAGTAATTTGACTTAACTCTCTTTTAGAAAATTGACTTTTAAACTCTTCATCTTCTTCAATTTTCTTTTTCAGCCCACCATTACAGACCCTAAAATGCTTTTCTCTACTTTTCTCAAAATTCTTTGATTCAATAAAAATATCTAGTTTACTATTAAATTCAGGAAGACCATATTTACTAATCTTGATACCCTCCTCTTTAGCATATTGACTAGAACGAAAATTTTCTTTCAAACTTTGTAACTTTTCTATATAAGCATCATTCAACTCTTTTTTTGAAATATTTCCGTGCTTGTGTTGAAACAATAAATACTCATATTTCTCAGTTGTAATATTTTGTCTAATATCAATATTTAAATTGTTGTAGTTTTGAAATAAATAGCTTTCTAAACTTGATTTTGCACTTGTCAATCTTACGATTAATGTTTGATTTAATGAGTCCATCTGCATTAAGTTATTTGTAAATATTGTTTGCAAGTACTCTAAAAGTTCTTGAACTTGATTATGACTTTTAGTAACAAGTTCAACTCTATTTTCCATTCTAATTCTTGACTGCCTAGCTTCTTCTAGCTCTTGTTCAGCCATCATAACTTCATGAGTAGTTCTTGCTACCTCAGAACTAGCAGAAGCTATTGCAAAAGGGTTACCTGAAGCCATAGCTGAGGATAATCTTCCCTCAGCGTGTAGGTGTTCAGCTACTTTTGTAGCTAAAACTCCTTCTTTATATGTTTCATTAACTTTAGCTACATCAAGCATACTATTGGAAACAGATAACTCTTGTTCAACTTCATTAAGTTTAGTATTCACTTCCTGCAAAGAGATATTGATTTCATCATCAGTTGATTCCAATAATGTCTGTGTATTTGATGCTAAAGCATCTAAACTCTCAATATCTTTTACTAAAATCATTTAACTTCCCAAATACTCTCGTAATTGACTAGCTTTAATTTTTAGATATTCAACTTTCTCTAGGGAATTATTTTCAAATTGATTTAAAACATTTACTAATTCATTATAATCTTCTTCAAAAGCAATTCTTTTCTCATCTTGCCAACTATCTCCTAATACTCCAAAAGAGTGATTTAAAGAGTTTGTTGCATCTTTTAAAGTTTCTAAAAAACTTAACATTTGATTTGCAAAAGTATCCAGTTCTTCAGGATTATTCATAACTTGTGACATCTCTACTGCTCCTTATATATCAAAATCATCTAAATCATCCAGATTAATATCTCCACTATCTAAACTCTCTTTGATATTAATAGTTTGATTCTTATTGATAGACTTTGTTCTCTGCGTAATAGACATTGTAATTTTTTTAAATTCATCTATAATTTTTTCAGCATCTTCTGCATAAAACAGAGGGTTTTCACATCCAGATATAAACATATTTAATACACTTGTATCTGCACCACTTCCTACAGCCAATGCCATTCTGTCACATTTTTTTGTTCTACCACTATTAATAAAGTCATCCAATGGTTGCTTCCATGAATCATTTGGTCCACCATCTGATAACAAAATAATTGTTGGTCGATAATCTCTTCCCTTGAAAATATTTTTATCTTCTACCATAGCCTTAGCCATTTTTAAAGCAGTTCCCATCGGTGTTGCTCCACTCGTAGTAAGTGGTTGAAAATCAATCTTGGAAACCTCTTCTAATTTAGTATGTACTTCTACGGTAGCACCAAAAGTAATAATAGATAATTTTATGAAAGTTTCCATTGTCTCAGCTTTTTTAAAACTTTTTATCATAGATTCAACAGCTTTATTTAAAATAGTTATTTCATTTCCACTCATACTACTACTTACATCTAATAATAAAACTACTGGTATTGATTTTGGTTCTTCTACAACAAATTCTGATGGGTCAAATGCCATTTTTATTTCTCCTATATTTTTAATGATTAGTTTATGATTTCAACTCTTATTTTTTAACTAAAAAACTATATATTAATTAATAATTTATCTATATGATACATAAAGTATTCTATTTCTAAAAATCAATAATATAAAAGTCAGATAGTTGTGTTCTTGTATTCTAACCATCTCTAACAAGAAGGAATAATATAACTTTTCCGTGAATATATTTTTTTAGAGTGCTTGACTCTTGTAGTAGGATTAAATCCCCAAATTCTTCTTTGTTTAGGTACTTTAATTTTATTAGTAGATAAATTATTTCTCATTCTAAACTCCTCCTATTTGTCAAAGTATACAAAATTAAGTAGACAAAAAATGTCTACTTTAATCTATTTATCATAAGATTGAGAATTTCACAATATTTTTCTTTTAGTTCTTTTGGTTCAAGTACAATTAGATTGGGTAACCACTTCTGTACAAAAGGTAATATTTCCAAATCTTGAGTATATTCAATAGTAAAAACAACACTACCATCTTCTAAAGTTTTTTCAAATTTTTGAGAAGCTAAAAAAGGTTTCATTCCTTTATCAAAATATTTTATAGCATTACCAACTGCTTTAAGACGAGCAATATGTTTAGGTATATTATACAAAGTCATTGAGTTTTGAATGTTTTGTAAAAAATTT
>LBBO01000001.1_pt116 | contig 24747 bp, 23 predicted proteins | sample 329191 | NCBI WGS metagenome assembly LBBO01 (sample SAMN03174413, study PRJNA266758) | hydrothermal vent metagenome | biome: marine hydrothermal vent; feature: marine hydrothermal vent chimney; material: microbial mat material; isolation source: microbial mat from marine hydrothermal vent...
CTGTTAAACCTGATAATTTTATAAATTTTCTTCTATTCATCTCATTCTCCTTATTTTAGAACCATAAACAGTGGTGATGTTACGATTGCTTGTATGGCTGTTGGTATAATTGCTCTTGCTCTAACAGCTCGATTTCTATCATTCTTTAAATAATTTAAAGATTCAAGATGTTCCAAAAGTGCTGTCTTGTACGCTTGTGGCATGGTTCCACCTAGTAGTTTGTGGTCTAAATGGTCAATCAGTGCATTAATAGCTCTTGTTCTGTTGGCATCAGCCCCTGTTCCTTCACCCATGTTGGCAAAATCTCCATTGGCAACAGCTTCATTATCAAGAGCTTTTTCAAACACCTCATATTCAGCTGTCAAATTAAGATACAAAAGACCCGATGCTAAGGTATATTGACCAAAGTTTTTAGCTGTTGCCCATGCTTCCATGCTATCATATTTTCCTGTAGTCGTTAAAACTTTATTGGTTAACTGATATTGCTCTCTGTCTTGCATAAGATTTTTAACAAGATTGCTGTACTCAATTAAGTTTGGTGTATTTTGTATTTGTAACTCTGGAGCAACCAAATTGTTAGTAGCAAAATAAGGGTCGCTTGGTACAAACTCATTGCTATAAAAGTTAAATACAGAATCAGCAGCCAATAGACCTTGTTCAAATACTTTATCTGGAGCCAACCAATAGACATTTTCAACTATTGAACCGTTAGAAAAACGCATTTGAGGAATAGGATGAGCATCAAAAGCACTTAAAAAGTGTGGGAAAGCAACCAACATCTCATCAACCTTTCCAAAGTTAGCCACTGCGTTTACACCTCTTGCTTCGGGGTCTAGTAAAATCGCTTTAACCACAGCTTTTAAATCTCCTTTTACACCTGTACCATTGTTGTTAAACACAGCAGAAATTCTTCCTACATAAGCAGGAGTTGGATTAGAAGTAACCAATCGCATAATAAGATGTCGGCTAATAAAAGGTGCCACATTATGATTGGCAAAAAGAGCATTAAGAGCCTGTTCTATCTCAGCTGAACCATCTGTACTTCCCGTAACCGTTTGATTATTTAAAATGGTTTTATTTGTAATATCATGATACGCTACCGTAAACTCTAATGGACAAGCCCAGCAATTATCTGTTTTTGCTGTTGAACCATATCTTGCATTTACACCTTTACTATTGGGTTGTAAATCATCTAAATCCCAACCTGTAAATACTTTTGAAAGGTTGGTTACATGGTCTTGATTATACGAAGGAATAGGTGCTCCTCCACCTTGTAGTGTTCCATCATCATTAAGTTCATAGAGTCCGATTGTGAAAAGTTGTGTCAATTCTCTTGCATAATTTTCATCAGGTGCATCAGCTTTACTTCCTATATAGGTCATAAAATAACCCATCGCAGAAGAGTGTGTCACATCCGTTAAGAGTTCTCGGTAGTTACCAAAACTGTGTTTATAGAGTATGTCGTAATATTGAGAAATAGACTCCCCTCTAAACGTGGTGGCTTGACCAGCAGGAGAGACATCAGAAACTACTAATATTTGGCTTAATGCATAAGCAACTCGTTGTCTTAACTGATTCTCATCATGCAGTGCTTTGTCCCAAAATACTGAACCTCTAAAAGTAGTTATTCTTTTTCCATCAATAAGATTCTCATCTAAAAGTGTAGGGTTTGAAAATGTTGATGTGGGGTACTGAGCTGAATCTATTTTATTTAACATTCTTAGTGAACTCTCTAAGTACCCATATTTGGTATCACTATCACTGTCTAAGTCTCCAACCAAAGAAAATTGATTGTCTATCCATGCTTCATAACCATTTTCCATGACATAGGTTATCTCTGTTTCATTACTTCTAAAGGCTGACTGTCTTAGAAATTTTAGGGCGTTGGCTCGGGTTATGGTTATTTTTTCAATCGAAAAGCTAAGTGTTTGACTACTGTTTCCCAAAGTATCTTGTAGTATAATAACAAAACTTTTAACCCCGTCAGCCCCTGAAGTATTGAGATCAACATTAACTGCTCCATTACTTCCTACGGTAGCCACTTCAACACCATCTACAAAAACTTTACTTCCTACTTCTCCATTAATTTCTACACTGGTGATATCGGTTGTTGTTGTACTCGGTACAGTTGTTATACTTGGTCTAGTAGGTGATACTCTGTCTCCATCATTAAAACTCAGTGTTGCACTTTGGCTTACTTTTATCCAATACCCATTAGGCTCTTCAAAATTTGTAAAATCATTTAAAAAGTTTTGAGCATTATCCACATAAGCTTTTTGATACGTTTTTTCTCTACCTTGAATAACTTCCAAGGTATCTGTACCTATTTGATTTTGTATTTCACTTAAGGTTAAATCACTTAAAGGGTTAATTATATTCCAACCAGAAACCAAAGAGACGCTCTCTTCTGTTGTATAAGTATCTTTTGTATAATCAAAAGATACATTATTATCAACTTTTATCCAATAACCTATACCTTTTTCAAAGTTTAAAAAATCGTTTAAAAAACCTTTATTATCATCTTCATAACTTTTTTGATACGTTTTGTGTTGTCCTTGAACAATCAAAAGATTATCAACACCAACTTCTGTTTTAAGCTCAGTTAGTGTTAAATCACTATTAACACCCACTAGGTTCCAACCTTTTCCCAGAGATAAACTCTCTCCCCATAAACCTGTAACCAAACAAATTGGTAACAGGTACAGATATACCCTTTTCATAACTCTCTCCTACTAAATTAATTTAATACATTAATATAATAAAAGAAAAATCTTGCATAAAAGTTGCAAAACTTTAAAAAGAGCCAATTAATCTCTATTTAATTTGACAAAACCATATAATTATTTTTTTAATTACTATTAAATACTTATTATTTAAAATTGTTTAATAGTAGTAATATTATACCTCTATCAACTGCTCTAAAATTGTTACTACCCTCATTTTTATTCGCTGTACCAACACAACCTGATAATGCTTGTCCTGCTATTATCAAGAGACTGAACCTTTTTAACTTTTTCATATATTCTCCATGCTCTTCACCTTTAATAGTACTATCTTAGGCGAACACTCTTGCGAAAAAAATTGTAAAGAACAAAAAAATATATTTTATTTTAAAAAATCACAGAAAAACAGGCTTCATTGTCAATACTCTGCACACTTAACGTTCCATCATTATGCTCTTCTATGATTATTTTGGACATATAGAGACCTATACCTGTTCCAACTTTTTCATCTTTGGTTGAAAAGTAAGGATCAAAAATTTGATTTAAACTCTCTTTGGAGATACCTCCAGCATTATCACTAATGGCTATGATGGTTTTACCATTCTCTTCTTTGGTGGTTATTTTTATTTTAGGATGAACAACTTTCTCTTCATCAAAAGCATCTTCACTGTTTCTTAAAATATTTAGAAGTACTTGTGTTATCTCATTTTTATGCAGTAAAAGGCTTTTATGGCTTTGAAGTTTTGTTATAACTACAATTCCTTTCTCTTTAAATATTTTATGCATCATCTTTACAGCATCATTTACAGGTTGAGCAACAGAAACCATCTCTTTGGCTTTATTTGGTTTATAAAAACTTTGAAAATCATTCATGGTATTTGATAAAAACTTCACATAGCCATTGATTTCAGAAAAGTTTTCATTTAAATATTTAAAAAACCTCTCTCTATCTTCTTTTTTAGCTAAATTATCTTTTTTTGCCATAAGATTCAACTGTGTAAGGGTCACAACATTATTGATAGACCCCAATGGTTGCCTCCATTGATGGGCTATCATACTCAAAAGCCCTCCCATTTGAGCCAATCTTGATTGTTGAAATAGGTAGATATCTTTTTCCCTATTTTTTGCAACTTCATCTTTTATTTTATCTTCTAAATGGAGGTTGAGATACTCTATCTCCTCTTTTGCAATATTTAATTTCCTATTTTTATTTTTTAAAATCAGAAGAAAAACAGCACCTCCTAAAAGCAACAATAAAAAGAAACTAACCACTTTTAGACCCAAAGCGTAGTTTACTCCTTGCTCATATTTTATGGATGTCCATTGACTCACAATATCGTAATGTACCGAACTATCTAACTCATTTATAAATCTTTGCATAATCTCAAATAAGATTGGCTCATCTTCACCAACAGCCATACTAAGTTCAAGGTCAACCTCATCGGTTTTACCTGCGATTTTCAACTCACCTCTAAAGTTTTTATTGAACAAGTATCCTATCTCTGCCAGTGTTCCCACTTGTCCAAAAATCTTTCCTTTGGCTACTCTGTTTAGACCCTCTTCAACACTTTCAACTTCAATTGTTCTGTTGAGCGTGGGAAAAAATCTCTTAATATTTTTCGTATATGCACAGGTATGTGTAATACCCAACTCTTTGTCTTTTAAGTTTTTAAAGTCAGTTATATATGACACATGGGACTGTATAACAATAACTAAAGGAGATGTAATATAGGGTTTGGTTAAACCTAAAAGTTCTCTGTTTTTGGAGGCTATAACCGTAGAAATCACATCACATTTTTTACTATTCAAAAAACGAAGTGATTGCTCTGAATTTTCTGTAGCCACCACTTTAAACGGTATGGGCATACGCTGTTGAAATATTTCAAAATAGCTGGAACTAAAGCCTATGTGCTTACCCTTTTCATCCATATCTTCAAAAGGCATAAAGTTAGAAGTTACACAGACTTTAATCTCTTTTTTAGCACTTAAATACGTCAACTCATCAACAGAAAAACTCTCTTTTGTCCATAAAATTGTTGTAAACAGGAGTAAAAAAGTAATATAGTATCTCATTAGACAAGCTCCAACTTATAACCAAAACCATAAATACTTTTTATAAGGTTTGAAGACAATTTCTTCTTAAATCTTGAAATAATAGGATTAAGTGTTGCCGTTGTTGCCAAGTGAGATTTCTCTCCCCATAAGGTATGGTATATCTCTTCAAATGTTATAATTTTATTTCTATTTTTTAGAAGAAGCTTCATTAATAAAATCTCTTTCTTGGTTAGTTTTATCTCTTGCCTATTTTTAAAAAGAGCCATTTTTTTACTGTCCCAAAACAAGCCACTGCCCAGTTGGACAATCTCTTTAGTGACGCTCTTTGTTTGTGATGCATTGATATTGATAACAGCTTTATATAAAACTTCAAAAAGCGTATTGAGTTCAAAAGGTTTCACTAGAAAATATTCAATTCCTAAATTAACAAACTCTAAAAGATATTTTGACTCGTCGTATGCTGATATCACAATAAGTGATTGATTTTTATTTTGTTGATAAATTTTCTTAGTCAACTCTAAACCATTCATCTTGGGCATCGATATATCGGTGATAACCAAATCATAATGCTTTTTATCTGCAAACTCATACTCTAAATATTTTTGATACGCCTCTTCTCCATTACAAGCTACGGTAATGTTGGCAAAAAAATAGCTCAATATCTCAGAGGTGTCTCGTCTAAACGCCTCATCATCTTCTACATATAAAATCTGAAAGTCTTTTGTTAAGTTATAGAGTTCGCTGTATTCAATCATATCTTTTCTCTTTTATTTAATCACTATCCTATCTGCATGAATCATACGTTTATCAAGAGGTGGCAACTCCATAAAATTAAAAGTGTAAATGCTTCCCAAGTAGTGGTCAGGGTCATGAGGTACAGGAAACTCTAAACCCTCAAACTTTATCTTTTTAAGAGGAAATATCTTACTTTGGTCAAACCACGCAGCCACATCGGGCATCTCTCCACCATAGATGACTTTACTCTCTTCTTTTTCCCAACCTTGATGCATACACGCCAAAGACTCTACTAGTTTTTCTCTAACCTCTGGCAAGTTTTTGCCATCAGGTGTATGTAGACTCACAGCTGAAGTGTCTCGAATAAGTTTAAAAACATCGTTATAGTAGTTCTTATGAAACTCTGTATTAGGAAGTGCAAACATAGGAAAAATATCTATAAATACCCCTTGATGGTACTCTACCTCGTTATCTTTTTCATGAAACTCTACTATGGAAGCTTTGTTTGAACGTAGTTTTATATAGTCAAACAGAAACTTCTCATCTGTTTGTTTGGTTTGAAAAAATATATTATCACTAAGTTCAGTTTGAGCAATCTCTTGAAACTTCATATAATCTTCAAAAGGCATAGAGAGGTCAATGTCATCATCCCAAGGGATAAACCCTTGATGACGAACAGCCCCAAGAAGAGTTCCAGAATCTAGCCAATATTGTAAGTGATGCTTTTTACAAATAGTATCAAACTCAATCAACATCTCTAGCATAATGAGTTGGGCTTCTCTTAATACCTTTGGCTCTATTGCCATTATTTCCTCTCTATCTTATAGTAGTCATAGAGTGCGTTAATCAACACATCAGTATAAGCTCTGGTCATGTCACCCATGTGTGAGACTCGAAAAATAATATCTCGCTCTGCTCCACCATTAGGACAGACCATTACTTTGTACCCATCTTCCAAAGCGTCTACTATCTCCATCGCTGACTTTCCATCAGTGGGAGTCAATGTCGTCATGGCATTTGGCATAAACTCGGTATAGGCTTTCAGAGGTAAACCTTGAATACTTTCACGGAAGTATTCAGCTATAGCTTTAGCTGACTTAATGCTCTGCTCTACCCCACCACGTCTGTTAATTTGATTTATTCTGGCTTCAAGTTGTAACATAATGGTAACAGCAGGAGTATAAGGTGTTTGACCTCGCTCACCATTAGACAAATAGTCTTTAAAGTTAAAGTACAAGCTCTTAACATCTTGAATTTTTTCTAACGCTCTAGGAGCTAAAATAACCATCGTTAACCCAGGAGGAAGTGCCAAACCTTTTTGAGAACTGGCGATAACCACATCTATATTACTAGACTGCATATCGACAGGGTCGGTTACCAACATAGAGATAGCATCAACTATATAAAGCAAGTCATTCTTTTTAGCATATGCTCCCATAGCATCCAAATCATACAAATGTCCCACTGATGTCTCATGAGCATTGACAATAAGTGACGTATACTCTTCTTTAGGAGCCAAAGTATCAATATCCCATAAATTGGTATTTTGAACTTTAAAATCTGTATGAGGCACATCATGTAGATCACAAATTTTTACAAAACGACCACCAAAACCACCACCATGCACAACCAAAGCATTGTCATCTTTATTGAGTAAGTTCATCACAACAGACTCCATACCTGCTGTACCTGATGCTGTCAAAAAGATAACTTTTGAACCTTCAGGAGCATTGACCATCTGTAAAAGCCCTTTTTCACAGTTAAATGTTACATCTGAAAACTCACAGTTTCTAAAATATGGAGTTTGTTTTGCCCCTACTTCTAAAATCTCCTCAGACATTTTAACTGGTCCTGGGGTAAAAATGTAATAATCTTCGTATATCATCTACTTCTCCTCTTTTCTTTTTGTTTTTTCTTCTTTTTTTCTCTCATTATAATCAAGTAAGACTCTGTTAATCGCCACCATGTCTGATGGTGCTAATTTTTTAGACTTTTTAGCCCCACGTTGAATCAGTGAAGCAAACTCAGCAATCATATAACGCAGACCACAGCCCTCAAACTCATAATTAAAGGTGTAACTTTTATGGGTATCTTCAAACCGTACATAGAACTTTTTAGTCAGCCACCAAGGTGCAGGAATATAGATATAGCCCTTTGTCCCAGAGATAACTGCATCACCTTCAGACTTGGTTCCTGTTGCCACACGTGCAACACCTAAAGCAGAATTTTTATGTGTGGTTACAATCAGATTGGAAATATCATAACCATTCTCTTCTTGGTCAAAAAAATTAATTTTTTGACGTTTTCCTAACACTTTATGTATGAGTAAAGAGGGATAAGATGACAAAATTGTTGTAGCACCCTGCTCTATAAATACTTCAGGATAGTTCTTCTCTTTAAAAAGAGATGTACGTGTCGCACGAACCTCTTTAATATCACCAATAACACCCGAATCTAACTCTTTAAGCAGTTGATTAAAAGCTGGAAGAAATGCTGTTTCAAGTGCAGTGAGTAGTACTTTTTTCTCTTTTTTAGCAATAGAGAGCAACTCTTTTAGTTCATTTTTATCAACAGCTAAAGGGTTCTCACAGAGTACATGCTTACCTGCTTCAAGTGCTTTTTTAATTAAAATATAATGCTGTTCAGAAGAGGTATGAATATAGACAGCTTTAATGGTTGTATCTAAAAACTCATCATAGTTATCATGACCATACTTAATTCGCTCATTATCTTTGGTAAATGCCTTAAGCGATAAAAAATCTTCATCATAAATTCGGTTAATTTTTACACTAGAGACAAACCCTGCCTCATCAATAAATGCTTGAGTATCATGCCCCAAACCTGCAATACCAATTTTAATGGTATCAAAAGTCTCTTTTCTAAGTTTGGTACTAGAAATCCCTTCTGTTCGTGGTAAATACTCAACATGGGTATACTCATTCAGGTAATCAAATGCACCAACCCAATCATCACCAATAGCAAAAATATCGACATCATACTTCACCATATCTTCAGCTTTTTGATTTTTATGTGTCTCTACAATAACCATATCTACAAAATCTAAAGCTTCAATCGCTTTAACTCTTTTTTTCGTACTCTCAGAAACATTCAGTTTCCCTCTAGAACGGTCATAGTTTTCATCGGTAACCCCTACTATAAGGTAATCACCAAGAGCTTTCGCCCTCTCTAAAATATTCATATGCCCAATATGCAACATATCATAGGTTCCGTACGTAATTATCGTTTTTTTATTTTTCAATTATAATTCCCCATTTTTTATATGATGATGATTATTACTAATAATCTATATTATCTAAAAGAAATCACAAAAGAGCAACATCTTTAAAGGATAGATGCTGCTAATCTACACACATTTTGCTAAGTTTAAACAAAAATAATTTTATATATTCTTTTTTTAAGTTATATTAAATATTATAATGACCCTATACGTAATAAACGACAACACCCAAGCCGTAACCGTAGTAAATATAAAGAGATAGAATAGGTACCTATACCCTCCAGCTTCTTTAGCAAAAACCATAGATGCAGCCAAACATGGTAAGTAAATCATAACAAATACAATAAATGCCATTCCTGAAGCGAAAGAGACATTTTTTTGAAGCTCTTCCATAAGAGAGTTACTTCCTTCATCAACCTCATCACCCACGGCATAAAGCACACCCAAGGTTGAGACCACAACCTCTTTTGCTGCTAAACCTGCCTCTAGAGCTACTGCCATTTTCCAGTCAAATCCTAATGGAGCAAAAAATGGTTCAGATGCTTTTCCTAATTGACCTAAATAACTTCCTTCTAACTCTTTGAGTTTTAACGCATTTTTAAGGGCTGTTACTTTCTCTTCATCACTTGATACTTGTGCTATTTTAGCCTCATACATTTCACCTAAAAGTGGCTGATTTGGGTAAGTTGACGCAAACCAGATAAGCATGGAAGCAGCTAAAATAAAAGTACCTGCTTTTTTCAAGTAGCCCATCGCTTTACTATAAACAGTATGAAAAATTAAAGAGAACGATGGAAGTCTGTACTTTGGCATCTCCATTACAAATGGCTCATCTTCACCTTTAAAGACAAATATTCTCAGTATTTTTGCCATTACTAAACCAAGCATTGCCCCTGATATATAGATAATAAAGAGAATATTTCCTGCTTGTTCTGCTCCAAAAAAGACTCCTGCAAACAGTACATAGACAGGAAGCTTTGCCCCACAAGACATAAACCCAAGTATAAAAAGTGTTATGAGTCTGTCTTTTTCACTTTTGAGTGTTCGTGTAGACATATAAGCTGGAACCGTACATCCAAAACCTGTTACCAGAGGAATAAAACTCTTACCATGCAGTCCAAACTTATGAAAAAAGCCATCAAGCATAAACGCCACACGGCTCATATACCCTGTGGTTTCAAGGAGTGCAAGACCGATATACAAAATGATAATATTTGGTAAAAACATCACAACAGCACCCACACCAGCGATGATACCATCGACAATAAGGCTGCGTGTTCCCTCATGAGGAATGATGGCACCAATAATATCACCAAACGCTCCAAACCCAGCATCTATCCAATCCATAGGATAGGCTCCCAATTCAAAGGTTAACTGAAAAAGTCCCCACATAAAAAAGAGAAAAATAGGAATACCTAAAAATTTATTAATTAAAATATCATCGATCTTTTTAGTCAATGTCTTTTGACCTTTAGCCCTATTACATTTCACCGTTTCCATACGAATACCACGGGCAATAGCAATGTACTCACTCGCCTTAATATCGGTGATATTTTTACTGTCATGATGGGTATAGATATGTTCTAGAGAGGCAACAATATGAGGTTGTAACTCTATCATAATCGGCTGTTCATGCAACTCTTTATATAAGTCTTTATCCTCAAATAGTATACGTATAGCCAACTCTCTTGAAGTCAAATCTCTAAGTTTAAACCCTCTCTCATCAAAAAAGGTACTTAGTGCAAGAATCTCTTCTTCTACGGGGTTAGAGTAGATAATATTTGAGTTGTCTCTATGTTCTCTGTCAGCTACTTCATGTACTCTGTCAAGTAACTCTTCTATACCTTCTTTGGAGTTTGCAGAGACCAATACAGTTGGAACACCGGTTATCGCTTCTATCTGCTTAACGTCAAGTTCTAAACCCTCTTTTTTCGCTTCATCAGCCATATTTAGAGCAAGAACCATCTTTTTGTTAAGTTTCAGAAGTTCCAAGGTGAGTAATAGGTTTCGTTGCAGATGCGTTGAATCCAATACATTAATAATCACATCATACTCTTCATTTAAAAGGTATTTATGTGCGACCTTCTCTTCCTGTGAAAAACCACGAATAGAGTAGGTCCCTGGTAAATCAACCATCTCCAACATATGAGAGTGGTGTTCAAAACAGACCTCTGTCTTCTCTACCGTTACACCAGAGAAATTTCCAACTTTTAAAGAGTTAGAGCCACTCATGGCATTAATAAGCATCGACTTTCCTACATTTGGTTGTCCTGCAAGAACGATTTTAATTGCTTCCATATTTACTTTTCCATTTCGTTATCTATTTCTATAATTTCTAATTTCTCTACTTCAATCTTCGCTGCTTCTTCAGCACGTAGTCCAATAAGGGTATCATCTACAAGTATCTCCATGGTCTTTTTTCCTATGGAACACTCTTCAATACTAAGCTCAGTTCCTCTTGCAATACCAAATGAGCTTAAACGACCTTTTAATGATTCATCGGTCTCTATTTTTAGAATAACAGCGTGGTCACCTTTTCTTAATTCTGACAGTTTCATATTTTTTATTCCTTATTTGCAAATGATAGTAACTATCAACTTAATTAAAGATTTAAAAGTCATAGTTTGCAAAAACTCTTATCAATTTCCCATCACCATGCATATCTGCATGAATCACATCAAAAGATAACTTCTCATTTGCTGAGTAAGAGACCACATAATCGGTCTCATTTTCACCTTTCTCAACGTTGACATGAGTCACAGCCAACGTTACATCATTTATTCTATATTCAGCCCCTACCAAAACGGCTTCTTGATCTACCACTTCTGCTACCGTATGCTCTTCACTAGAGGTAAAGAATGGACCTCCTCCAAAACCATTATTTACTGTGCCATGAGCTTTATTGTAAGCTGCATTCACTGCCAAGTTACCCACGTTTACGGCTCCAGAAAATCCAAAAGCTGTATTGTTATGCCCTTGGTCAATGTATTGTGTCGCGACAGAATAGCTTTCAGTCTCATAACCAGCTTCTACGTAATTAAAATCTGTATCATCCAGTTTATACTGCCACGCTTGAAGTGTTGTATTTTCTATACCTTCATAAATAAGACCCCCAACATAGACTGCATCACCAGAAGCTTGCATCTCATTAAACTTTTCAGGAATCTCTGTATCAACCCCTGACCATCTACTCAACACAGCCAATATAACGGTAGTATCAGGAATGTCTTGATTTATAAGGGTTACACCTTCAAAAGTATTGGGAATCATACCAATATCATCACTGTCTGCATAAGGTGTATCAACTACCTGTCGTCCTACTTTCAAACTTGTTTTTCCCATTTCAGCTTGGATGTACGCTTCACCAACAATACTATATCCACCATTTTTAGAGTTTAAAAACATTCCATTGTCACTGTGACCTAAGATAGCATTGGTGGTATAAAACGTGGCTGCTGCACTGATACCTGCCACAGGATTGGTTTTAATCCCAAGACGACCACCTAGCGCAACGGTACTCTCTTTATCTCCAGTAGAGTTTTTACTTTGAACAGCCCCTAACCTTACTTGACCACTTACTTCTGATTTTATAAATGCTTCTTCTAAAGCTCCTGCTTCTAAACTCATGCTTGATAAAATAGCCAAACTTAATAGTGTCGTTTTCATACTTTTAATTCCTAATTGTCAATGATAATTGTTATCGTTTACTTCTTCTGAGTGAATAATACATTAACTATTATTAAAATAATATTAAATTGACAATGATTATCAATGTAATATTTCTCTCCATTATTATAAATTATATTTTGCTATAATTCAAAAAAATCTAGGATTAAACTACAAAGGAAAAATAATGCAGGGGAAGATAATCAATTATAATTCAGAAAAGGGCTATGGATTCATCTATTCCGATAAATATGCAGAGAATATTTTTGTACACAAATCCGACATACGTAATGCTGATGAACTTTTCCAAGGTCAAAATGTGGAGTTTCAAATAAAAAAAACAAAAAAAGGTCTCTCTGCAGTTTCTGTTGAGGCAGGAGCCAAACAACAATCACCCTATTTTATTTTTGGAATCATCTCAGCCATTATGAGTGTGGCAATTTTTACTTACTTCTATATCTATGAACCTATTCAACCCATTATCTCCTATTTGATTGCCATCAATATATCTACCTTTCTACTCTATGGCTATGACAAACTAATCTCTAGTGGAGACCAACTAAGAGTCCCAGAGTGGAACTTACACGCATTAGCCTTATTGGGTGGTTCCCCTGCTGGACTTATGGCACAGAAGTTCTTTAGACATAAAACAGTTAAAGGCTCATTTCAGTTGGTCTATTGGGTGATTGTTGTTGTTCAAGTTGGACTAATCTATTGGTTAAAATAATTAAAGGAATATTATGCAAATAAAAGCTCACGCTAAAATAAACACTTTTTTAAAAATCACAGGTCATAAAGATGGCTACCATACCCTACTCTCTAGGTTTATTAAAGTACCTCATCTCTATGACACCATCTCATTTGTAGCTGGAGAGTGTAAAACGTTTACCATTGAAGGTTGTGGTGATCTACCTGTAGAAGAAAACAGCATCTACCAAGCTTTTCTAGCCATGGATATAGAGACAGATTTTTTCAAATACCACAAAGTAGTGGTAGAGAAGAAGATCCTTCTGGTGCTGGTCTAGGTGGTGGAAGCTCTGATGCTGCTGCTTTTATGCGTCTTTTTAACAAAGTATGGAAACTCGGAATCGACACCCCTACTCTGGCTAAAATAGGTTCAACAGTTGGAGCTGACATTCCATTCTTTGTCTATGATTACAACGCTGCCAATGTTTCAGGGTTTGGTGAAGTGGTAGAAGAGTTTAAAGAGGAGCCTTTAAATATAGAACTTTATACACCTAACATTCATTGCAATACAGCTTTGGTTTATAAAACGTTTAAACGTGAATTGTTCGATGATATCGAACCTACGAGTTTTGAAAGCTGGGAGAAGCTTTCATCTAAAGAAGTTTTGGAAAAAGTAGATGCTGTTATGGCTAATGATTTGTATAAGGCTTCTTTGATTGCTTATCCTAAATTGGCCGATGTTGCACCAAAAGATTGGTATTTTTCAGGGAGTGGGAGTACGTTTTTTCAGATTAAATAATATTGTTTATATTTGAAACAACATATTGAACCGTAGGGACAACCACAGAGGATCGTCTCTACGTTATCGCCAACATTCTCTCCAACGCCAAGTTCGCATACTTAACCGTATGCTCATCAACAACTATCTCATTAATAGGAGCATCTTCTTCTATCGACTTCAAGGTCTTATACAAATCTTCCAAAGTAGTCTCATTCATCGTAGGACACTCTGGCTTAGTTGACGAAAGCACATAAGTATTTCCTTGACGCATTCTGTTTACCAAGTTGTACTCTGTACCAACGGCTACTTTTTGTTCAGGGTCTAGGTCATTTACATACTTAATGAGTTGAGAAGTAGATCCAGAAAAATCAGCAGCATCAACAATGGCTGGGTCACACTCTGGGTGAACAGCAATCTTAATATCTGGGTATTTTTCACGGTAAAATTCTATATCATCCAGTGTAAAGAGTTGGTGAACTGAACAGAAACCATTAAAACAGATAACATCTGCCTCTTTAGGGTCACATTCACCCACACCTATAACACAAGACTTAAGCCCCATTGAGTTGGCAAAATTTTGCCCCAAACATCGGTCGGGAACAAAAAGAATCTTTTTTCCTGACTCCAAACCTTTTTCTATAATTTTATAGGCATTGGAAGAGGTACAGACCATACCACCCATCTCTCCAACTTTTGATTTAACCGACGCATCAGAGTTAATGTAAGTAATTGGTAAAATATCTTCTTTCGCAATACCCCGGTCAACCATATATTGAACCGATTCATCAAAATATGAACCATCCATCATACGAGCCATTGCACAGCAAGCAATTTTAGGCATAAGTACTCTTTTTTCAGGAGCAATAACTTTAACACTCTGTCCCATAAATCCAACACCACAAAAAACAACCCACGGATTGGTATCGGCTTTACATTTTCTTGCCAGTTCCAAACTGTCACCAGTGATATCGGCCATCTCAAATACTTCATCACGTTGATAGTAGTGTCCAACTACGGTGACAGGCAACTTCTCTTTTAATCTCTCTATTTCTGCTTTATAATCTATACGCATATTGTCTACCTCTTTATTAGGGTTAAGATAATTTTTAGGAAAAAATACCATATTTTTAGTTAAAATTGCGATATTAATGATTAATCTTGGAGTTTTTATGACAAATTTATTACTTTACCTAAGTGCTTACCTTTTAGCAGCCATCCCTTTTGGGTTTATTTTAGCAAAAGTTTTTGCTGATGTTGATGTTCGTAAAGAGGGTAGTGGAAACATTGGAGCAACCAATGTACTTAGAGTATTAAAAGAGAAAGCTCCACATTTGGCCAAAAAACTTACCATTGCAACGTTTGCACTCGATGCTGTTAAAGGTGCTATTGTACTTCTTGTAGCAATGACATTAGGTGCAGAGCCAGCTGTCCTCTGGACCATTGCTGTTTTAAGTGTTTTAGGTCACTGTTACAGCCCTTTTCTCATGTTTGAAGGAGGAAAAGGTGTGGCAACAGGTTTTGGTGTACTGTTACTCCTCATTCCTATTCCTGCTCTTATTGCTATCGTCGCTTGGTTTATCGCTGGAAAAGTGCTTAAGGTCTCTTCACTCTCTTCGCTTGTGGGATTAATAGTACTATTAATCGCTTCGCATCTTGTTCATCCTGAAATAGAAGGTATTTATACCCATACACCTATTTGGATTATTGCTTTTGTTATTTTTTATAAACATATACCAAACATCGTAAGAGTCTTTAAAAAAGAGGAGACACAAGTTGTTTAACAATAATTGTAGAAGTAAAAGTATCTATATGACCATACATGTAGAAGCATTAACGTTCCCAACTATTATTGGTATTTTAGATTCTGAACGTATTACACCTCAAGATGTTGTTGTTGATGCAAGCATAGATTACTGTTATAAACATAGCGAGTTTCTTAACTACGCTGAACTCATTGCTACTATTGAATCACAAATGATAGAAAAAAAGTATGAACTTTTAGAAGAGGCTCTCATAGATATAACAACCCTTCTACTCTCCAAATACCCTCAAATAAAGAATATTCATCTAAAAATTTCTAAGCCTGATATTATCACTAATGCCAAAGTTGCTCTTTCTATTAATATAAAACACTAACTCAACGGTAAAAAACGTTGCCAAACAGAGAAGAACATTAACAATTTATTAAAAATATATATAAATTATCAGTAATTGTTTAAAAAAACTTTAAATTATAATACTTTTGTGTTATAATATTATAAATAATTTAACAATAAGGAACTTCAAATATAATGAGAATTTTAATAATAGAAGATGAAGTAACATTAAGCAAAACACTATCTGATGGACTTAAAGAGTTTGGATACCAAAATGATGTGGCTGGGAACATTAAAGATGGTGAATACTATTTAGGTATTAGAAATTATGATTTAGTATTACTTGACTGGATGCTTCCAGATGGTAATGGTATAGATATGATTACTAAACTTAAAGCAAAAGCACCTAAAACTGCTGTTATTGTTCTCTCTGCAAGAGATGACAGAGACAGTGAAATTGAAGCACTTAAAGCTGGTGCAGATGACTATGTAAGAAAGCCTTTTGACTTTGAAGTATTAACAACACGTATTGAAGCTAAATTACGTTTTGGAGGTTCAAACATTATTGAAGTTGATGCGCTTATTATTAATCCTGAAGAGGAAAAAATCATCTATGAAGGTACTGAGATAGAACTTAAAGGGAAACCTTTTGAAGTACTTACACACTTAGCCATGCATAAAGATCAAATTGTTTCAAAAGAGCAGTTACTAGACGCTATTTGGGAAGAACCAGAGTTGGTAACACCAAATGTTATTGAAGTTGCAATTAATCAGATTAGACAAAAAATGGATAAGCCATTAAACATTACAACTATTGAAACTGTAAGAAGAAGAGGTTATAGATTTTGCTTTCCAAAAGGAGCTTAAAGGAGCGCTTCATTCTTGAGCTAGCTGTCGCTATGACAGCACTGCTCATCATGGTTATATTTATACTCTCTATCTATTTCTCTTCAACGCTTATGAGCAATATAAAAGAAGAGATGGCTCAACAAGCTGACTACATCATAAAAACTTACCCTTCTAAAAAAGATTATAATAGTAAAATTGACGCTGCTTTTCTAGAAAAAGTATCTCATTATAAAATAGATATTTCAACAGATCACCTTTCACAAAACGAAGAGAACAAAATAGTTGCCTATGAAGAGGATAATAAAGAGTATTTAACACTTACAAAAGCTTATCATTCAGGTGAACAGTTCTTAACCATTAGACGTAACATTAGCAGTGAGAGTAGTCTCATATCAACAATGTACTATATTGTATCTATTATCCTTATCGCAGGTATTGTATTTATTTTATATTATGCCAACTTTCTCTCAACAAGACTCATGCAACCTCTTAGAATCTTATCAGACAAGTTCTCTAACATGAATGAGAGTATGCTACAACATCTTGATATTAAAGAGCTTCCACATGAATTTAGAAACCTTGGTGTCTCCTTTAACTTATTAATTACTAAAATACAAACGTTCATTAATTACAGAAAAGAGTTGTATGTTGGAACAGCACATGAACTGAAAACACCTTTGGCTGTGATGCGTTTAAAAAATCAAATTACATTGATGAAACATAAAAAACAAGATAAAATCAGAGAGACACTCCAGCAAAATATAGACTCTATTGATACGCTTAATGCGATGATTCATAATATTTTGGAGTATGGACGTGCAGAAGGTGCTCAATTTGAAAAAACTGAAAGAGTCAACCTTATCCGTTTCATGGCAACCAAATGTGAAGGGTATGAACTTTTAGCTCAATCGAAAAACCGAAGTTTTATCTACCACTTTTCAGTTTCAGACTTTAAAATAAATGTGCAACCACTGCTTTTTATGCAAATTTTTCAAAACTTTATTCAAAATTCACTTCGTTTTACACCAGAAAATGGACTTATTAGTCTACAAACGCGTATGGATAGAAAATACTTTATTATTGAAATCATTGATGAAGGGCCAGGGATTGATAGTGAAAAGGATCTCTTCGCACCCTTTCAAAGATCTTTAGATTCTACAGGTGCAGGACTAGGACTCTTCCTTGCCCAAAATGCAGCACAATCTATGGGAATCGTTATTGATTTACAAAACCGTAAAAATAAATCAGGTGCCATAGCAAGCATGAAATTTCCACTCAATAGATTTTTCTTAAAAGATTAATACTTTAATATTTACTATTATAGTGATCAATGTTTCTCATAAAACTACTTTTTAAATAAATTATAAGCTTTGTTAAGATATAAAACAGAATAAACAATAAAATATAAGAGAGAAACTAAATGGCATTAATAATAGCAAATGAGTGTATAGCATGTGACGCGTGTAGAGAAGAGTGTCCGAATGAAGCAATTGAAGAGAACGATCCAATCTATCTTATAGATTCTGACCGATGTACAGAGTGTGTTGGACATTATGATGAACCTCAATGTATAGCAGTTTGTCCTGTTGATTGTATTGGCTCAGACCCTGATAATGTGGAGAGTGTTGAAGAGTTAAAGTTTAAATTTTCTCAACTAGAACTAGAAGTTTAATCCTCTATTATGCACAGTTGTACAGCAGTTATTGACATTGGTTCAAACTCTGCAAGACTTGTCATCTATCAAGAGAGTAGTCAGTATGGTTTTCACTTAATTTGTGAAAGAAAAAGTAAAGTTAGGATTGGTGAAGGTGCTTACGAATCAGGAGGCTACCTTCAACCTATCGGAATACATCGTGCCTACTTGGCTCTTAAAGAGTTCATCGCCACCACAAAATACTACCCCGTTTCAAAAATCTTATGTGTTGCCACTTCAGCTTTACGTGATGCACCAAATGGCTCGGAGTTCACTGCATGGATTAAAAAAGAGCTTGGACTCGATATTGAGATTATAGATGGTAAAAAAGAGGCACTCTTTGGTGCCATTGCTGCACAAAATCTTCTACCCACTAAAGATGGTATTACCATTGATATAGGTGGAGGCTCTTCCGACCTTGCACTATTAGAAAATTCAAAAATTGTCGATACCTATTCACTTAACATTGGTACTGTAAGATTAAAAGAGCTCTTTTTTGATAAAAATAGACCTCTTTCTGAGGCACGTAATTTTATTAGAGAAGCATTAAAAGCGCTACCAAAGCATTTTAAAAATGTACAAGCCATTGGTATTGGTGGAACAGCAAGAACACTTTCAAAAGGGATTATGAGAGCAGAAGCCTATCCTTTCAGTAACATGCATGCATTCTCTTATAAAACAGATGAACATATGGAGTATTTTAAAACTATCTCTGAAGCAAACCCCAATCTTCTTCAATACCTCTACATCTCAAAAGGTCGTTTTGACACCATACGAGAAGGTACATTAATCTGGGAAGAGATTTTAGAACATATCGATGCAAAGAAAGTTATTACTTCAGGAGTTGGTGTTAGAGAAGGTGTCTTCTTACATCACTTCTTAAAAGATGACAACCTACAGTTTCCAAAAGAGATTAACCCAAGTATACAGAGTATTTTAGATCGTTTCGATACACATCATATAGATACCACCCAACGTAAAAAAAACTGTAAGAAACTTTTTAACCTACTTATAAAAAAAGGTGAAATAAAAGAGAAATATTTAACAGAGTTACTTTATGCAATAGAGCTTTCATCCATAGGCTATAGGTTTAATATCTATCAATCTTTCCAACATACTTTTTATGTCACCATGCAAGAGTTTAACTATGGCATTACCCATAAAGAGCTTGTACTTACAGCCATGATATTAAGATTTGGAGGAAAGAACCTCTATGATAAAGAGATTTATAGTCAATATAAAGCACTACTCCCTAAAAAAGAGACCATAAAGTATTTAAGTTTTATCTATACCATTATTACCACGCTCTATGATCAAACAGCTATAAAAGATTTTGATTTTGAATTGAAAGATAATCTCTTAACCATCATTGCCAATGATTCACTCTATCTAGCAAAAGAGAAACTCAAAGAGATAGAGAGACCGAATGAGTTAAAATTAGAGATTATAGATAAGAAAGAGATTCCAAAGTATAACTTTTAATTGTAGGGACAAGCACAGAGGCTTTGTCCATACTAGAACTTACGACCCATCGTAAACTCAAAACTTGCTGTTCTGTCTAAGTTCTCTGGATTTTTTGCTTTGGCAAATACCAAGTTAATTGGCCCCATTGGAGAGAACCACTCTAAAGCAACACCGTAACCCTCTTTTGTAATCTCATCAAGATTATCTTCACCCATCATTCCATAATCATAAAAGAATGCCAAACGCATTTTTGCAGCTTTTGAAAGAGGGATACTCGCTTCAACAGTGTTGATAAGACTTTTCATACCACCCAAGTATTTTCGGGTTGCTGTACCATTGGCATCGACCGAATCTTCTGATGGAGAAATACTATAAGGTTCAAACCCTCTCACACTCCCAATACCACCCATAAAGAGTTTTTCAGGAATATCAATATGCCCTTTATCTTCTAGAAGTGTAGCACGCATTTTGTAACGTAAAATCAAATCATAGTCTATTAAATCTTCTAAACCATAATAGGCTCCAAATTTGGCTGATGCCTCTAAGAACTTCTCATCTCCACCAACACCTGAATAACCTAAACTACCACCCAAAATAATTCCTTCACGAGGAACATAGAAATCATCGGTTGAATCATAATTCAGACCAACAGAAAAGGTACTTTTTGCATAATTCAAATCTTCTTGTGCAAAAATTGAATAGGTTTGAGTGGTTGCATTTTCATCAACATTGGTATCATTTTTACTGTAGGCATACCCCAATGACCCATAAAGATTACGGGTCAACTGTTTTCCAAGGTTAATACCAGCACCAATACTCTTTTGGTCATAAGTTAAATACTCGTACTCACTCTGATAGACATTCACACCCAAACTGTAGTCACTGTCCCATACCCGTGGGTTATTAAATGAAAGTGAATAGTTCACTGATATTTTAGAAATATCAAAAGAAACAGCAGCATTAATCCCTGACCCCATAATATTTCTATCTGATAAAGAGGCACTTACCATGGCTCCTTGGAATGAACCATATCCTCCACCAGCTTGTATGCTTCCGGTGGCTGTCTCTTTCACTTTAACAAGCAAATTTGTGTGGGTCTCATCAACTCTCTGTTGCTCTATATCAACCTTCTCAAAATACCCTCGTCTACCCAATGCACTTTTACTGTCTTTTAAATCTGTTGCTGAAAATTGATCACCTGGAGCCAAGTAGATATCTCTTCTAATTACTCTGTCTCTCGTGGTATGATTTCCTGAGATAATAACATCATTAATCGTGACTTTTTGACCAGGAACAATGGTGTATTGAACATCTACTGTTTTACTCTCTTTGTTTTTATGGAAATTTGGTCTAACCTTAGCATTGGCATACCCTAGGTTTGCAACCTGCTCTTCTAGGTAAGCCATGTCTTTACGAAGCTTAGTAATATTAAAGATTTTACCTTCTAAAGCTGTAAATTCAGAGCGAATCTCTTCTAGATCTAACCCATCCATCGCACCATTAATTTTAATGCTGCTGATTCTATACTGATCACCCTCAGAAATTTGATAGGTCACATCAGCCTTGTATGACCCACTGTCTACTCGCATAATAGGGTCACTTACCGTTGCATCTAAATAACCCTGTTGCATATAGACATCTTTGGCTCTAAACCCATCGTAAGCCAGTTGATCCATGTGTGCTACACCATTGTGTAAACCAGGTAGCCACCCCATAAAATCTTCTTCTTGGTTTGCCAAGGCTGCCTCTAGGTCACTGGTATCTATATGCTCAGAACCTGAAAAATCTATCTTCTCAATATAAATTTTTTCACCTTTGTTGACATCAAAAGTTAAACCAATACTCTCTTCTTTAGGCTCAACATTGATCTCTACAACGGTGTCGTAGTAACCTTCAGCTTCAATCTTTTTGATTAAATTCTTTTTGGCTGCTTGAACTTTTGTTGCATCATATAGGTCACCTTTTCGTAAACCTATCTCTGTAAAAAGCTCCTCTTGTTCATCGCTTGAACTGTACCCATTCATATCCAGTTTTGAGATAACAGACTTCTCTTTAAAGTCGTAAAGTAGTCCCCCCTCTGGTGTTAAAGAGACTACAATATCAGAGAAGTAACCTTGACGATAAAAGCTCTTAAGTGACTCATCAATCTTATTGATGTCAAAAGCATCACCAACATGTATGCCTGAAATCTCTGTAGCGACCTCTTCTGAGAGGTGAAGTAATCCGTTATATTGAATAGAAGTAATATTTTGTGCTAGAAGTATGGAGCTTAAGCCCACTGATAAAGTAAAAAGTTTTTTCATATAAATTAAATTATTCCTTAGAGAATTGACTATAGTTTTTTATTGACATTAGTGTATCTATTTTTCACTAAAAAAGTGGTATAATCCACCAAAAACATTAAAGAGAGAGCATGAATATCGGTATTATAGGTCTGGGACTTATGGGTGGTTCTCTAGGGTTGGCCCTCAAAAAACTCCCTAAGAAATACACCATTATAGGCTACGACCACAACAAAAAACATCAAGAAGATGCACTGCAATTAAAACTCATCGATAGACTTGCAAATAACTTTGATGAGATCAAAAGTTGCGATGTAATCATATTGAGCATTCCTGTTGATGCCATTATTAAAACTGCACAAACCTTAACCGATGTCTCAAAACGTTGTACCATTATTGACTTTGGTAGTAGTAAAGAGAAAATTGATGTGGCCATTCCAGCCATTATACGTCAGAACTTTGTAACAGCACACCCTATGACAGGAACAGAAAAGTTTGGTCCTACAGCTGCTATAGAAGATCTCTATACCAATCAAACCATGGTACTCTGTAACCAAGAGAAGAGTGGCAAGCTACAAAACAAAGTTGCCTTAGAACTCTTTGCTGATATTAAATCAAAAGTTGTTTTTATGGGTGCCCAAGAGCATGATGAGCATGCAGCATTTATCTCCCATATGCCCCATACTGTATCGTATGCCATAGCAAACTCTGTGATGAAACAAGAGGACCCCCAAAGTATCATTGCCCTTGCAGGTGGGGGTTTTAAAAGCATGAGCCGTATTGCCAAATCTTCACCAAATATGTGGGAAGATATTTTTAGACAAAATAAAAAGAACCTTCTCTCCTCCATGAAAGCTTTTAACAATGAGATGCAACTCTGTCAAACCATGATAGAGAACGAAGAGTGGGTCAAACTACACCAATGGATGTCCGAAGCCAATAAACTCCACGATATTCTTTAATTAATTATTCTTGTATACCCTCATAGTGGTACTCTTTTCACAGTATCTATAGACTTTATGTTTTGCCATACCTCGGTTTAAGATATAATGAAATCCTGCCATATCTAGTCTTGGTCTTCTTGCTATACTCTCTACTCCTATTTATTTGGAATAGAGAGTATAGCTATTTTTTACTTGGTTTGTGGTTTGTCACCTGACTCTAAAAGTTCAAAGGAAATCCAAGTAAAACTATTTAAAAAATTGGTGTGATAACAATCACACCCTACAACTCATACCAAAATGAGACCAGCACTTTAACATCCTTTCCTACTTTATCGGATATTAAAAGATTGAGCTTCTTCTTCTCCTCTTTAGACAAAATATCCGAGGCAATCACTTCACAACGAACCTCTTTACCTTGTATCTCTATATTTCGTAGATGTATCACTTTCCCACCAATTGTCTCTTCAAATTTTCCCAAAGTTTTTTGAACTTCTATGTCATGTTTCATCTTAGAGAACGAAATGTAAAGTGGTACAGAGACAACTGCTACCAAAGTCATGGCGTAAAATATTCCTTTTTTTGCAACAGCTACAGGAGAAAAGCCCAACATTAAGAAGGTGAGTGAAGCTGCTAAAATAATCCCTACCAAGTTGGTAATAAAAAGTAAAAATGCAGAGCTAAACATCGCCCACGCACCCCAACCTAAACCTATACCTGAAACAGCAATAGGAGGAACAAGAGCTACAGCAATGGCAACCCCAGCAAGTGAACCGACTATCTTCTCATTACTCTTTGCATAAGCAGCAGCGACACCTGAAACTATGGCTACAAACATGTCTAAAATGGTCGGAGAGAGTCGTCCATTCATTTCAGTGGTCAAGGGTTCTATAGGAAGTAAAAGAGCTATGATCATGGCTGTAAAAAGAACAGCCAAAACCCCTACCCCAACACTCTTTGCACCTGAGCTTAGCAAAGAAATATCTTGACGGAGCAGACCCATACTCACCCCCACGATAGGTTGCATCAAAGGAGCCAAAAGCATTGCCCCGATAATAACCGAAGCTGAATTAATATAGAGTCCAAAAGTTGCTATCATCGTTGCGAGTATAAGCAGGGTCATAAAAGTAGAATTTAACTGACTCTCTTCACGTAAGTTAGAAAAAAGTGCTGTAAACTGCTCCTTACTTGCATGAGAAAAAAGAGGGATGCTTCTCCCTAAATAGGTTGACATCTCATCATCGGAAGAGAGATGACTCACTTTAACACTCTCTTTTATCTCTTTTACTTTTGAACTTTTTTCCCAAAACTCTTTACCCACTGAAAGCCTTAATGCTTCAGCTTTGGTCTCTAAAGTAACAGGAGTTTTCATACAACACTGACTGTCTACAGTTATGGTTTGCTCTGTTTTTGTCTCTATATGTAACACATTACTATGTACATACCCTACCGATTTTGGTAAAACCTCAGGTGTCTGCTTTAAGATATGTGACTGGAAAATATACCCCATATACTGAATTATGGAACTAGGAGAAAG
>LBBO01000001.1_pt59 | contig 24236 bp, 26 predicted proteins | sample 329191 | NCBI WGS metagenome assembly LBBO01 (sample SAMN03174413, study PRJNA266758) | hydrothermal vent metagenome | biome: marine hydrothermal vent; feature: marine hydrothermal vent chimney; material: microbial mat material; isolation source: microbial mat from marine hydrothermal vent chimney...
TACTGACCAGATGCAAATACTGCTACACCCTCAGGACCAGATGCCTTAAGTGCTTTTTTAGCATGTTTTTCCATCTCATCAAAAGCACGTTGCCATGAAACAGGTTTAAAGTTACCTTTCTTATCAAATTCACCTTTATCATTCATTCTTAAAAGAGGTTGTTTAAGTCTATCTGAACCATACATAATTTTAGCATTAAAGTACCCTTTAATACAGTTCAGACCTCTATTTACTGGAGCTGCAGGGTCACCTTTAACAGCAACAATTTTGCCACCCTTAGTTGCCAACATAATACCACAACCAGTACCACAGAATCTACATGCTGCTTTATCCCATCTCCAATCTTTTTGAGCCTCATTTGCTGATGCTGCAAGATTTGTAGGAACTGTAATTCCCACTGCAGATGCTGCTGTTGCAGCTGCTGCACTTTTTAGAAAATCTCTTCTGTTCAAAGCCATTCGTCTCTCCTTCTAAATTGTTTAAGTCCGTTATACTAAATATTTAAATATAACCACAAAACAAGATTAACATAAATAAAAATCATAGAAATTGATATGTATCAAGAACTCTATACGGAGAGAAAAATACCATTGATATCAATCAACCTTTTTTTAGTTTTTTTATTATAATCATACAATTCAACAAAAAAACATAGGAAATAAAAATGAACTACCCAGAATTTTTTAATAACGTACCAACCATTAAACTACAAGACCCTCTCTCTGATTTTTTAGGAACATTTGAAAATGGAGTTGTAGAGTTTTCATATCTTGATGTTGTCAAATCAGCAGGACACTCTTGCCCTACTGTAGCAGGAGCTTACATCACAACACTTAAAGGGTTAGAAGCTTTATATGGAGATGAACTTCCAACAAGAGGTAACATTTCTGTTTCATTAAAAAATGATATGAAAGAGGGTGTAACAGGTGTTATAGCCAATGTCATTACACAAATAACAGGTGCCACAGAAGATAGTGGATTTAAAGGTCTAAATGGTAAATTTGCAAGAAACAATCTTATGGATTTTAATGCCAATATATCTGCTGCTGTAGAGTTCAAACGATTGGACAACAACAAAACAGTCACTGTTACTTACGACCACAGCTCCGTTCCTACAAATCTAAAAATGCAAGAGCTTATGGGGAAACTCATGAAAGGTGTAGCAACAGCTAAAGAGAAACAAAAATTTGGTGAACTTTGGCAAAGTCGTGTTAAGGCTATATTTAATAGTATGGATGAAGTTGTTACAGTTTCATAATCAGCTTTTAATTGATTTCATATCTCTGCTCTTGATTAGACTTTTTTACTTAACTTAATGGCATTGCTCGGGGGCTTTGTCCCCACAAATCAGAAATGAAAATTCTCCCCTAAATAGTACTTAATAACATTTTCATCATTTTTAATCTCTTCACTTGTACCCGTTGCCAACATCTCTCCTGCTCTCATAACATAAGCTCTGTCACAAATCCCCAACGTCTCCCGAACATTATGATCTGTAATAAGCACACCCATATCAAGCTTAATGAGCTCTTGAATAATGCCTTGAATATCTTCAACAGCAATAGGGTCAACACCAGCAAAAGGTTCATCAAGTAGTAAAAACTTTGGTTTAGCCACCAATGCTCTAGCAATCTCAACACGTCTTCTCTCACCTCCACTTAACTGAATCCCCAAACGTTTACGAATGGTCTGAATATTAAAAAGACTCAACAAATCTTCTATCCGTTCTTTAACAATCCCTTTATCTATTTTCATCGCTTCTGCTGCCATAAAAAGATTCTCTTCTACAGAGAGGTCTTTAAAAATACTTGACTCTTGAGGAAGATACCCTATTCCCATTTTTGCACGAGTACTTAGTGGCATTTTTGTCACATCTTCATTATCTATATAAACTGAACCACTTGTCACATCGGTTAAGCCACATATCATGTAGAAAGAAGTTGTTTTACCAGCACCATTAGGTCCCAACAGACCAACAATCTCTCGTGATGAAACTTTTACAGATACATCATGTACAATGGTTGTTTTTTTAATGGTCTTCGATAGATTTTTTGCTTCTAATGTATGTATTTTAGTCATTCACTCTTCTCTATAATATATTTTCTTTTCTCTTCATAAGGTGTAATGGTCACCGTAAAAACATCATAACCAGCAGAGAGTAAAAAGCTTTTCAGTGCATCATCACCCCACTCTACCATGTGCCATCCCTCTTTGTCAAACTCTTCAAAAAGACCAAGCTCCATAAACTCAAAGTTCTCTATACGGTAGAGGTCATAATGGTATAAATCTTCATCGTAACACTGCTGTAACGAAAATGTAGGAGAGGTAACTTCACCCTCTATCCCTCTATTTTTTGCAATTTGAGCCGTTAAGGTTGTTTTTCCTGCTGCTAGGTTTCCTACTAAAAAGACGATGGCATCTTTTGGAACTACTTTATTTAGGTGATCAACAACGGTTTTTAGCTCTTCTTGTGCTGCAATTATCTCTTTCATCTTTTCCTATTATTGTAGTCGGTGTTACCGACCCTACGCAAAACCATTCGATACATTGGCTATTAACTCCAAATGTTTTCTAGCTTTTCCACTCTCAAGACCCATTCTTGCCATCTCAAATGCCTCTTGAATATCTCGTGCTTTACCCTCGGTAAAAAGTGCAAACCCTGCATTTAAAATAACAATATCACGTTTTGCATCATCTGCTTCACCTCTAAAGATATCACGGGTTATCTGTGCATTATCTTCAGCACTTCCACCCAATATCATCTCTTTAGGAGCCAATTTAAAGCCAAATCCTTCAGGATCAATTAGCCCTTGAGAGACAATCCCACCTTCTACATAAGCAAACGGGGTGGTGGTTGCTAACGAAATCTCATCCATGCCATCATTTGAACTTACTACAAACGCTCTTGCCGTGTCCAATTCAATTAATGCTTTTGCCATTCTCTCTATGTAGTCAGGGTCAAAAACACCTAAAAGATACTTTCTAGCTCCAGCAGGATTGGTCAGTGGTCCTAAAATATTAAAAATCGTTCTATGGTCAATCGACTTTCGTATTGGCATAATATGTTTCATGGCAGGGTGATGATTCATCGCAAAAATAAAACAAAACCCTGTCTCTTCTAACATTTGTACTTGTTGCTCAGGAGATAAGTTCAGATTCACACCCAAGGTCTCTAATACATCAGCAGAACCAGAATTTGAAGTGATGCTTCTGTTTCCATGCTTAGCTATCGTTGACCCCAAAGAGGCTAGAAGCAGTGACACAGTAGTAGAGATATTAAAGCTTCCACTCTTGTCCCCACCAGTACCCACCACATCAATGGCTTGTTCTTGTAACACTTTACCAATAGGAAGTTTCACAGAGTGTTCACGCATAACCGAAGCAGCCGTGGCAATATCTTCAGCTGTTTCACCCTTTTCATACAGGTCAACTAAAAATGCTCGTGCATCTTCGGTTGAAAGTTCATTGTTAAATAGCTTTTCAAATTTTGATTTTAAATTACTCATGAGATTCTCCAATAATAAATGATTTATGTTTATTATAGCTAAAGATTATTATATCAGTTGTGTAACAGACAAGCACGGGACATTGTCCCTACAGCTCTTTTACATATTCCTCTTTTTTACTTTTAGGAATAGTTTTAGTAGTAGGTATTTGAAGAACCTCATACTCTTTGGCACCTTTTAGGTACTCAATGGTTATCTTATCACCAATAACGACATTTTTACTTGCTTTTACTTTTAAGCCATTAATGAACACAACGCCACTCTTGACCATATCAGAAGCGATGGTTCGTCGTTTTATTACGTTTACGGCTGCTAACCATTTGTCTACTCGCATTATTGTTTAAACTCTTTTTCTGCTTTGTCTGCCTCTATAACACCAGTCATAGAGAGATTATCACCCACAATGTATTTGTCATTACGAAGTTCAGCCAAAACTTGTTTGGCTTCTTTCATATCAAACATTCCAGTATTGACCAAGGTGATGAGTGTATCTTTCATACTCTCACCCTCTTCTCTTTTAGAAAGCCCCAAAAGGAAAACACGTTTAATAATGTCCAACTCTTCCATACCTACTCCTTAGTGAAGATCAGCGTTAAGCTTTACTTCTCTTGTACTTCTATTTACAACAATCTCACCTGTTGTAGAGTTTTGTCTAAAGTGAAGACCATTAAGCCCCTGAAGTGCATCAGCTCTAAATGTTGTTTTAGATTCTAAATTTGCTTCTGGATTTGCCTCATTAATAAGTAGCAACTGCTCAGGAGCAATCTTAACTTTGGTTCCAGCAAAAATAGCCACACCACCATCAATAATACAGGCATCACCAAGAGGGATACCACACGTTGAGTTGGCTCCTAAAAGTGTGTTCTCACCAATAGAGATAGGGTTTCCATCTGTTCCTGAAAGAACACCTAAAATACTCGCTCCACCACCAACATCTGATCCAGCTCCAACAATAGCAGAACTTGAGATACGACCTTCAACCATAACAGGTCCAAGTGTTCCAGCGTTAAAGTTAATGTACGACGCACCTGGCATAACTGTTGTTCCAGCTGCAAGTTGCGCTCCCATTCTTACTTTTGACGCCTCTAAAATTCTTGTGTTATCAGCAGGAATAATATGCTGTAAAAATCTTGGGAATTTATCTACCGAGTCAATGGTTGGGAATGTACCATGTAACTTCATCGCTATTTCATTGTCTCTTAGATACTCAAGCTCATATGGAGTGTTTCCAACCCATGCAACATTAGAAAGAATTCCAAATGCACCATCAAGATTAATTCCTCTTAATGCTACTTTTGATTGAGACAGTGCATAAAGTTTAAGGTAAACAGCTTCAACACTTTGTGCTCCAGCATCTTCAAATAAGAATGTAATTCTAAAATTCCTCGCCAAATCTTCTATAGCTGATAATGCTTTAATAACCTGTACATTTTTATGAGCTTCACCTGTAGCTTCACCAAGGTATGGAGCAAACGCAGCCATTGCATTGCTTACAAAATTATCATTTACTGTTGCTACAAACTCAGAAGCTGAAAAATCAACATCACAGTTTGACTCTTGAAGTGCTTTAATAAAAACAGCTGCACTCCCAAAGTTCTCATTCCAGTTAATTAATCCATAGTTTGCTTGTAAAATTTTCTCTGCATTTTTCTGACCTCTGTCAACTCTAGCGATACCAAAAGCAATTGGTTCTCTATACCCGTCTTCTCCTGTTACGTCTGCTACTAATGCTTTGAACTCTTCTGTCGAACTTACTGTTGTTATTGCCATATTTAAATACCTTTTGTCGAAATTATAATTTCGTGATTATAGCGAATTTGGCTTAGGAAGATAAAAAATAAAGTTTCTCCCTACAAAGATATTAAAATTAAAATATTTTTTAAATTTTTACTCAAGATATACTCATTATGATGAACAACTCAACTTCTTATTTTTAAATATGTCAGGCGTTGCCAATGACCATGCTTCGTAAGCTATATGTTCCCCATAAGGGTCTTGTGCTATGTTAAAAAGTGTATCAACCAAAGAGAAGTCACCCTGCTCTGCTATGGCAATAGCCTCTTGTAACATGTAGTTTTTTAGTACATATTTAGGGTTAACCTTTAACATCTTTGCATGACGCTCTTCGGCTGTACTCTCATTCTCTTTTAAACGTTTGTCATACTCATCAAGCCACTCATTCATGGGGGTGTGTAATAAGCCCAATTTTAAAAGAGCTTTTCTGTCACCATCATAACGACTGAGCGTTCTTAAAAAAAGCGTGTAGTCTACATGAAGCGATTGTAATGTTCCCAACATATATGTAAAATGGTCAGAATCTTCTTCTTTTACCTTGTCAAAACCCAGTTTTCTTCCCATTAGGTAGAGAAAGTGACGACTGTAGAGTCTTCCATAATGCTCAAGAACCTCCTCTAACCTCTCTCTGGTTACCAACGGTTCAAGTGCCAACATCAAAGCCCGTAAGTTCCACTCACCTATACGTGGTTGATTTCCAAAAGAGTAACGACCATCTCGGTCGGTATGGTTACAAATATAATTTGTATCGTAGTCATCTAAAAATGCATAAGGACCATAATCTATGGTTACACCCAGCACAGACATATTGTCACTATTCATCACCCCATGGTTAAAACCTACAGCCTGCCACTCTGCCATAAGTCGGGCTGTTTTTCCCATCACTTCTGTAAAGAAATGCAGGTACTTATTCTCTTCATCTACCAAATGTGGGTAACACTCTTCTATGGCATAGTCTGCTAACGCTTCCAACTCTTTAAAGTTTTTAGAGTGTGTAAAGTACTCAAAGGTTCCAAAACGAATCCATGAAGGAGAGACACGCAGAACAATGGCTGCTTTTTCCCAGTTCTCACGAATTACCTCTTGTTGTGAACCTATGAGTGCCAAAGCTCTGGTGGTCTCTATGCCCAAACCATGCATCGCTTCACTCATAAGATACTCACGAATGCTTGAACGAAGCACTGCCCGTCCATCACCTGAACGTGAATAAAGCGTTGGCCCTGCACCTTTAAGTTGAAGATGCAAGGTTTCATTGTATTCATTGGTTACTGAACCAATATTAATGGCACGACCATCACCCAGTCTCTCTACATAAAAACCAAACTGATGACCAGCATAACACATAGAAAAAGGTTCCGAACCTTCCAGTTCTAACGCTCCATTTACAAACGCTGTCAAAGCCTCTTCATCACCTATATCTATATTTAACATTTTAGCCACTTCTTCATTGGCATGAATCAAAAAAGGCTTCTTCAATGGTGTTGGCTTAACTCTGTCATAACAAAGTTCTGGCAGTGCTAAGTAAGGATTGGTTAGTTTTATTTCTGTTAATTTCATAAATCTATATTACTTACTAGAGCTTTTATACGACTTAAGCTATAATCCCATCAATAAAAACATCACGGAAGTGGTGACTTTAGTCCCACATTTTAGTCTATAATCTGTGGGAGTAAACTCTCCACTTCCAAAAATAAAAAGGAATATATTATGGGTAGAGCGTTTGAATACCGTAAAGCATCAAAAATGAAGAGATGGGGAGCAATGTCAAGAATATTCCCTAAACTGGGAAAAGTTATCACCATAGCAGCCAAGGCAGGAAGCCCTGACCCGGATATGAACCCTAGACTTCGTACTGCTATCTTAACGGCTAAAGCTCAAAATATGCCTAAACACAACATTGAAGCAGCCATTGCTAGAGCTTCAGGTAAAGATGGTGCAGATATTAAAGAGATGCACTATGAAGCAAAAGGTCCTTTTGGAACGCAGTTTATTATTGACTGTGCATCAGACAACAACACAAGAACCGTTGCCAATGTAAAAGCTGCATTAACACGAAACAAAGCTGAAATGCTAACTTCAGGTTCACTAAACTTTATGTTTGACAGAAAATCAGTATTTACTTTTGATAAAAGAGAGGAGATGGATATAGAGGCACTTGAGCTTGAACTCATTGATGCAGGTCTTGAAGAGATAGAAGAAGATGTAGAACCACAAGAAGATGCAGACGATAAAAATATTGTTAGAATTTTTGCTGAGTTCGAAGCATTTGGAGACCTATCTAAAGCACTTGAAGAGATGAACATAGAAGTAACAAAAGGTGAACATCAGTATATTGCCAATATGCCTATTGAATTAACAGATGAGCAACTAGAAGAGGTTGATGTGCTTATCGACAGGCTTGAAGAAGATGAAGATGTTCAGGCTGTTTATACGAATATAAATTAAAAATTTGTTCCGTAGGTTCCGTAACACCGAACCTACTTTTTCTTATCCCCACCCTTACGACGGTCCCTATCTGCTTTTGCTTCAGCTCTTTTTTTCTTCTGAGCAGCATAGGTAAACTTACGTTTTTTATCGTAGTCTATGTATCCTTTTTTCTCACGTAGGCTCTTCTTCATCGGTTGACGTTGTCTTGGTTGTCTGTCTTCTAGTTCAAAACCTTCGTAGACTTCTCTTTTAATGCTGAGACGTAAATCTTTTTCTATTTTTGAAAATTTATTGTAGTCATGAATCGTCAAAAGTGAAATAACACTTCCCTTATGATTTGCCCTACCTGTTCGCCCTACCCTATGAGTAAAAGCGTCAGTCTCTTCTGGAAGTTCATAGTTTAGCACCCAAGGAAGCTCTGCAATATCTATTCCTCTAGCAGCAATATCTGTCGCTACTAAAACCTGCATTTGACCAGACTTTAAAAGAGACAATGCTTTAGCACGAACAGACCTTTTAATATCACCATGAATAATCGCCACTCTAATTTTTTCACTTTTTAGATGCTCATAAATTTTATTGGCTGAACTCTTAGAGTTGGCAAAAAGAAGTACCTGTTCCATTTTTAGATCTTCTAGTAGCTTAAGAACCAAAGCATCTCTCTTTTTAACATCTATCTTATATGAGCGATGGGCTATAAAATCAACCACATCTCTACGGTCACTCACCTCGACAATGGCAGGTTTACGTAAAAACTCTTTACCGAGTCGTTTAATATTTTGGGAGATAGTAGCAGAAAAAAGAAGTGTCTGCCGAGGCTGTTTACAATATTTCAATATTGCTTTTATCTCTTCTAAAAAACCCAACTCCAACATGGTATCAGCTTCATCAAGTACCACAGAGTTAACATTTTCAAGATTTATCTTTTTATCACGAATAAAATCTTGCAGTCGCCCAGGAGTAGCAACAATAATATCTGCACCTTGTGACAAACGTCCTAACTGAACACTTTTAGGTGTTCCACCCTGAATCTTAACCGTTCTTATCTCTAAATGTTTAGAAAGTTCTACAATGGTTCTATAGACTTGATCAACCAGCTCAATGGTAGGCACAACAATAAGAAGTCTAGCAACTTTGTTCTCAGGCTTAACAACCTTTTGAAGCTTGTGAAGCAGTGGCAAAACATAAGCTGCTGTTTTACCTGTCCCCGATTTAGAAGCCCCAATAATATCAGAACCTTTCATAACAAGAGGAATAACCCGTTTCTGTATGGCTGTTGTGTTTTCATAGTCTGTAGATATGGCTCTTAAGATGTCTGGGTGTAAGTTTAATTTTTCAAATGCTTTGATGGTGATTCCTTGTACAATATTGAACGAATTATAGCAAAATTAGTTTCTTTATTTTAATAAAGCGTAAAATTCTCTAGGAGCATCAGCTTCAAAGCTCAACGACTTCTTGGTAACAGGATGAACAATGGTCAATTTTTTAGAGTGAAGCCCCATCTTCTCACCCTTTTTACCGTAACGCTCATCACCGACAATACTGTGACCCAGCCATGCCATGTGGGCTCGTATTTGGTGTTGTCGTCCTGTCTCTATTTTCACTTCAACCAAAGAAGTTTTCTCTTTACGCTCTTCAACCTCATAGTGTGTAATGGCTGATTTTGCATGAGGGTGTTCACCTACGTGCATCTGAAAGATTTTATCATCAACTCTTAAAGGTTGGTCTATGGTTCCTGCATCTTCTTTTGGTTGACCTTCAACCACAGCCAAGTAAACCTTTTCTGACCTACCCCAAGTTCCCATAACCGATTCCCTTATCTCTTTAGAGGTTGCAAAAAGTAAAACTCCCGAAGTATCTCGGTCAAGTCTATGTACCGGCCAAAGTTTTATTTGGTTTCGTCCACGCATAAGCTGGTTTCGCAGGATATAAAGAGCATGTTGTTTCGTTTCAGTGGTCGTTCCAACCGACAAGAGTCCTGCTGGTTTATTAATAGCAATTAAATCTTTGTCTTGATAGAGAATATCTAAGGTTGTTAAAGTTTTTAAAGAAGTTTTTTCAATCGCACCAATGGTCACAACATCATCTACACGTATAGAGAAGTCATGCTTGGTTGTATACTCACCATTCACAGCGACGGTGGCACTTTTCAGACGTTGTTTAATAGTCTTTTTTGACCAACCCTCTAATGTAGAGAAGAGAAACTCCAAAAGTTTCCCATTCTCTTTTACTATAAATTTTTCTGCCATGACTCTTCCTTTTTTTAATAAAGAGATAATAACAGAATTAATTATTTATAGGCTTATGCATTCCCATCGGGGACGATGGGAACAAGATTACTCACTGATGATGAGATTAGGGCTATTGCACAGAAACTGGGGAAGTAATCGGTTAAGATCGTTTTACTCTCATCTTAAAACGTTCTACTCTTCTACTCCAAATATGAATAACTCCATCAAACAAAGAGTAGATACCTCTCTTTTCATACTTATCTACTCGATAAATCACAGCATACATCAACGGAACGAAATAGAGGTTCAAGACAGTTGCCCATGCTATTCCAAAACCTAGACTGATTGCCATAGGTTGGAGTATTAAAGCCTGTCCAGAAGCAAAGAACATTAGGGTTGAGAGACCAAGTACGGTTGTAATAGAGGTGAGTACAATAGGTCGTAAACGTCGTCCTGCCAGTTCGAGTATCTCTTCATGGTTTTTACCTTTTCGGACAAACTCTAACATAATGAGACCGTCATTTACTACAACACCTGCTAAACCAACTATTCCCATGAGTCCTGGCATGCTTAAGTTTAAGCCCATCAGTTTTGTACCGACCAATACTCCTAAAATAGAGAGAGGGATAATCGCGATAATAATCAAAGGCTGAACAAAAGAGTTAAACATCCAGACCAACGTAATAAAAATTAAGAAGAGAGCAATGAGTGCTGCTTGAAGCATCTCTCTTTTTATCTTCTTGTTCTCTTTCTCTTCCCCTTTAACAATCACAGTGAGTCCCTCTTTTTTTAACTCATCCAACAGAGGTTGAAGAGTTTTCATCACATCACTAGGGATTATTACATTTTTATCTACAGCAGCATAGAGTGACCAAACTTTTTCACCATCTTCTTTAAAAATACGCACAAAAGTTTTTTGATAATAGAAGTCACACACCTCATTGAGTACCACTACTTGACCCTCTGGAGTGGTCAATCTAAAGTTGTCTATACTTCCCTTTTCATCTTTGTATTGATCCTCTATTTTAATCCGTACCAAACCTTCATCATTAAACATTTTGGCATATTCTGCTTTAAAAAATGAGCCTCGTAATGCTTGAGTGATGTACCCTTCACTCAGTCCTAAAGATTGACCATATTCATTGACTCTTAATTTGAGTTCACGTTCACCCTCTGTTGCATTGTTCCCAATATCATGAACACCTTTGATCTTAGAGAGGTTATCCTCTACACGTTTTAATGCAGCCAACACTGTCGATTCATCAGCCCGTGTAAAACCTATCTCAACATCGTTACCCACCATACCTGTCTGTTGTGCATAGACATTAAACTCTTCAAAAACTTTTACGCCATTAACTTCAAGGTTTCGCATATCTTCTAAAATATCAGATTGAATCTCTTTAACCAATGCTTGTGCTTTCTTTTCTCGTACCATGTCACTGTCGTCATACTCTAAAGAGAATAGAGGATTAATGAACTTATCAAAAAAGTTTTCAGGTGCTTTTTCATGTAAGTTGACAAAGATTTGAAAAAGGTTTTCACCAGTCTCAGCTGTTTGATCAGGGTTCATTTTAAAACCAACCACCGAAGTTACAGAGTCAACAGCCTTTTTATCCAAATTTTCTAAAAGTGCCTTTTCTATTTTAGTAACATAGACCTCCGTATCGACCAATTCATTGTTGATGTTCACTTGACCATTGAGATAGATTTGCTGAACATCAAACTCAGGGAAGAGTTGAAATTTAGAGATTTTTGCCATGCCAACCGTAGCCAAGATAATCAACGTCACCAGAATAAGAAGTCCTTTACCTTTGATGTTGAGCATAAAAGCCAAAATAGATTTATAGGAATTGGTCAATGCTTTCCAAAACTTACTCTCCTCTTTATGAATTTTATCTATTTTCCCGACAGAGAAAAACTCTTTTGAGTGGAGAGGTAAAAAGTAAAAAGCTTCAAAAAGAGAAGAGATTAAAAGTATGGAAATCATAATGGGTAGAACCTGCATAAACATTCCCATTTTTCCACTCATAATCAACAACGGTAAAAAAGCAAACACCGTAGTAAGCGTTGCAGCTAAAATAGCTGGGAACATCTCAGCAGCACCATCAATAGAGGCCTCTCTTGGACTTTTACCCATTTCTATATGCCTATAGATGTTTTCAGCCACAACAATGGCTTCGTCAACCAACATTCCTAAGGCTATCAATGCTCCCATTAGGGTCAACATATTTAAACTGTAACCTATCATGTCGGCAGTGATAAGTGTTATCATAAATGAAGCTGGAATACCAATACCTACAACCAAAGCGATACGTATGTTTAAACTTAAAAAGAGTGCCAACATCACCATAATGAGTCCAAAAAGTATGTTCGATGAGACCAAGTTTAGACGGTTTTTAATCCAGATAGAAGTATCGGTATAAGCTTCAAAAGTCAACTTATCTTTATACTCTTCATTAAACTCTTTGAGTAGAGCCCGTACCTCTTTGGTTAAGGCAATGGCATTCCCCTCTTTGGTCTTTTTAATGTCCAAAGAGATGTTTGGTTTTCCATTGTAGTGAGAAATTTGATCAGGGTCAGCCAACCCCAAATTTACATGAGCAATATCACCCAAATAAAAACGTTTACCATTGACTGAAAGCATGCTCTCTTCTAAACGTTTCTTACTCTTTTCTCCATTGATAGTGGAGATATAGAGGTGGTTTCCTTGCTCTTTTATGGTTCCCACTGGAAAAATAGAAGACAAGTTAGAAATGGCTGAATAGAGAGCTGATTTAGAGAGTCCATAAGCATCTATTTTCTTTTGGTCTAGGGTAATAAGTATCTCCTCATCGGACTCACCACGTATGAGAATGTCACTTAACTCAGGAATCAATGCCAATCTACTTTTTAAACTCTCTCCTGCTTCAACCAACTCATGGAGAGGAGCATCACCAGAAATCGCTACTAAAATCAAAGGGAAATCATGCACCACAACCCGAGCCAAAGGTTCATCCATATCAGAAGGAAGGTCACGTCTTGAGTTTGAGATAATATCTTTCACATCACCCAAAATAACCTGAGAGTCATTACCAGGCATAATGTCAGCAGAGATAAAGAAGAAACCATTCTGAATCGTTGTATAGATGGTGTCTATTTCAGGAAGTGCTTTCAACTCATCTTCAATATTTTTAACAGCCATTTTGTCCAAAACATCTGCACTTGCACCCAAATAGACACCCGTAACTGAAACTTTATCCAGTTGTGAAGGAGGAAAAATCTCTTTAGGAATACTCTGATACGCAAAAATAGACATTACTATCATAAACACCATAAAAACATGGTTCAGGACAGGACGGTCTATGGAAAATTCAAGAATTTTTCTAATCATTATTTTACTTTATATCGCGACTAAGTAAATTTTCTTTACAATTAATCTCTTCAAGTTTTGTCTTTAGAATCTCTTGTTCCTCTTCAAGAGTTAACTTGATGCTCTGAAAATGTGCAATATGTCTACTCTCATAATAGATTTGATTGTCTAGATAAATATTTGGTAAAGTTAAGAGTAAAACCAATGCTGTGATAAAAAAAGTAATCAATATCATACTTCCTGTTACACCATTCTCTTCTTTAATTTTTATAGCTTTAGTTTTTTCAGACAATTGACTATCCTTTAAATATAAATGTTCTTAATTTTGCAGAGCGTGAACGTGCATTTACTTTGAGCTCTTCTTTTGTTGCTGTTATAGGTTTACGTACCAACATTTTACCAAGTTGATGCTCTTTACTACAGGTACAACGCATCGCGTGAGAGTCACAGATACACGCTGTTGTCCACTTCTTGTACCTATTTTTAACCAATCTGTCTTCTAAAGAGTGAAAAGTAATGAGGGAAACGATTGTTCCATTTAACTCACCTGCTTTAAACTTCTCTTCTAATACATCTAAAAGTCCTTCTATCTCACCGAGTTCATTGTTGACCTCTATACGTATACCTTGAAATGAAAGTGTAGCTGGGTGAATCTTTCCACCTTTAGGCACAACTTGAGAGATAATATCAGCCAGCTCCTTCCCACTCTCTATAGGCTTTTTACTTCTAGCCTCAACAATGGCAGCAGCAACACGTTTATAGGAACGTACTTCACCATAGTGGTTTAAAATATACTCCAACTTGTTTTGGTCATAATGGTTCACAACCTCATAAGCAGAAAGCTCTGCTGTTGCATCCATACGCATATCGAGGGTTTCACTAGAGAAAGAGAATCCTCTCTCCATTTTATCAAGTTGCAAAGAGGAGACACCAAAGTCGGCTAAGACTCCTGTTAGGGGTTGCTCTTTTAAGGTAGGTAAAGTATTGGCAAATGTTCCTTTATAGAGTCTACTTCTGCTTGAAAAAGGCGTTAATCGCTCTTTAGAAAAAGCCAACGCTTCATCATCTCTGTCGACTCCAATATGTTTGATTTGCGTATAATTCTCTAACATCGCTTCAGAGTGACCTGCATAACCCAAGGTACAATCTACAAAATAACCCTCTTTAATGGTTGAAAATCCATTCAACACTTCATTTAGTAAAACGGGGATATGGGGAATATTCATTGCTCACCTTTATAATTATTCGTTTTTCATTATTTACTATTAGTTAAAACGATATAATAGCAAAAATAAATAATAAGGGTATTTTAATGGATACACATCTGCTTCATGAACTCAAACATATTTCACATTCAATGTTTTCTAAAAACTATTTTGGTGTTTTTCATGGTTCTATTTCAGCCAAAGTATCAATTAACTCTTTTATTATCAACAAAAAAGAGACCATACTTGATGATGTGGGTGAAGATGATTTTTTGACACTTGCCTGTGATAGAGAAAAAGATTACAGATGGAAAGAGGCTTCTCATGATGTTGAGATTCATAAAGCAATTTATGCTACCCTACTCAATGCAAAATATATCTCCTATACCATGCCTCCCTATGCCACAGCCTACTCATTAGACCATGATGTTCTGGTTGCAAAAGATTATTATGGTGCTACCCTACTGGACACCGTACACATTTATGACCCTAAAGATTTTAAAGATTGGGAAGATAGAGCAGCAGATGAAATTAGCCATTATTTAAAAAAGAGCAACAGCCACCTTCTACTTATAAAAGGTTTTGGACTTATCTCCTACGATAGAGACTTGACTGAAATGGTAAAAAAAGTTGCTATTCTAGAGAACAGCTGTCGTTTACTCACCATTAACTCCGTTAACTAGTTTTTAAAAAATATTTAGAAACACAAATTCATTTAATATTAATTAACTTAAATATATAATACCTACAAATGATATAATCAATTTACAAAAATTCGAAGGAGAGACAATGAAATTAAAATATTCATCATTATTATTAGGTTTATTACTGCCAATATCTTACGCAACAGCTGAGGTATCACTTATTCCACCAGATGCAAAAGCTGGAGAGTGTTATGCTAAAGTTGTTATTCCTGCAAAATATAAAAGTGTAGAAGAGCGTGTTCTTGTTCAAGAAGCATCAAATTCAATCGCTATTACACCAGCAAAATACGAGTGGGTTGAAGAGAAAGTTGAACTTACTCCAGCCAGTAAAAAACTTGTAACCGTTCCAGCAACTTACAAAAAAGTAACGGAAACTATCGAAGTTAAACCTGCTACTCATAGTTGGCATACAAGTTTAAAGCACAACTCTGCACCTGTAAGTAAAGAGATTTTAGTTGCTGCAAAACTTAAAGGTGTAGACTTAGAGAATGCAACTCCAAAAAGTTGTTTTAAAGAGTACTATATTCCAGAAACATACAAAACAGTTACAGAAGAGATTGTAGTACAAAAAGAGACAACCAAGCAAGAGATTGTTCCTGCTGTTTACGAAACCGTAGAGAAAACAATTGAAGTTAAACCTGCGTCTAAAAAGACTGTTACCATACCTGCAACATATGAATTTATAGAAGATAAAGTACTTGTTGAAAAAGAGAAAACCGTATGGAAAAAAGGAACAAACCCTGCTCAAAAACTGGACGGTGCCACTGGTGAAATCATGTGTTTAGTAAAGGTACCTGCTGTTTATAAGACTATTAAGAAAAAAGTTGTAAAAACTCCTGCAACAACCAAAGTTATTGAGATTCCTGCTGAATCTAAAACAATTAAAGTTAAAAAACTTGTTTCTGCTGCTGAAGTAAAAACAATTACTATTCCAGAAGTCAAAAAGACTATTGAGAAGAAAGTACTTGATGCTAAATCTGAATTTTCATGGATAAAAGTTGGGGATAGTGTAGAAAAAGGTTTAATATCTACAGGACATAGAATCTGTTTACTAGAATCACCTGCACTTAGTAAAAAGATTACTAAAACTATACTTGATAAACCAGCATCTACCAAAGAAATTGAGATTGAAGCAACATTCAAAACTATGAAAGTTAAGAAGTTGGTTGAAGAGGCTAAAGAAGTTAAAACTCCAATTGAAGCAGTGTACAAAATGCTTGCTAAAAAAGAGAAAGTTTCAGAAGCTCACCAAAGTTGGGAAAGAATTCTTTGTCAAACAAACATGAACAAAGATGTTATATTAAAAATCCAAAAAGCACTTCAAGCTAAAGAGTACAACCCGGGTAAAATTGATGGTGTTTTAGGTAGAGATACAAGAGTAGCACTTGATAAATACCAAAGAGATAATTCACTAGCAACTGGTGGAATTACTTACGAAACATTAAACTCACTTAACGTAGATCTTTAATCGTTTCCCATTATTCCCATCATCTTGATGGGAATAACTATCCTATACAATCATATAGTTTCATTTTATCAACATCTACTTTATAACAGAAACCCATCCAAATCCCAAATAGATAAGCGAAGCCAACCCTGCAGCTATTAAAGCATAAGGCATCTGAGTTCGTACATGCGATATATGGTCACAGCCACTCGCCATAGATGAGATAATGGTTGTATCAGAAATAGGTGAAACATGGTCACCAAAGATTCCTCCTGAAATGACTGCTCCTATTAGCAAAGGTATAGGCAGACCAAATGTTGCTCCTAAACCTAAAGCAATAGGCATCATAATAGAAAATGTCCCCCAACTGGTTCCCGTGGAAAAAGCTGTTAAAGCTGAGACTAAAAAAACAAGTAAGGGTACAACAAATGGTGAAACTTCTGATGCTTTCATCATCTCTGCAATATAGTCTGCTGTACCCAACTCTTTAATAACCATTCCAATAAGAAATGCCAAAAGCAAAATAAGAGCAATAGGTATCATATCTGCAACACCTTCATAGAGAGAATCAAAATACTCTTTATGTTTTAAATAGCCCTTAGAAATATAATAGATATAAATAAATATTAATGTACCAATAACAGCATAGAAAACAGAAGTAGAACCACTTCCTTTTAAAATATCTCCATCTCCTGTATAGTATAAAGAGAGTGGAACCATTAAAACTAGGACAATGAGAGGTAGAATCATTGCCCATGGTGAACGATGTTTGCCCTCTATTTTTGGTACACTCTCTTCAAACTTAACAGCTTTGGCATGACGCATAGGCCCAATATTAATATTAAAAAATATAACAGCTAAAACCATGAAAATAGTAATAAGTGAATAGAAGTTATAGAGTATAGATTCAATAAGCAGAGAGATTCCCTCCCCCTCTATGACCTTATCATTAATACCTGTTACGATGAGACCTAAGAGTAAAGCACCCCAAGCATTAAAAGGAATGAGTGAACAAACAGGAGCTGAGGTAGAGTCACAAACATAGGCCAATTTCTCTCGGCTCACACCATGTTTATCACATAAAGGTTTGGCAACCGTACCTGCAACCAAGGCTGTAATGGAAGACTCTATGAAAATGATAACACCCAAGAAATAAGCTAACAATAACGCTCCTTTAGGTGAGTCAAGCGTTTGTTGTTTTTGACTCAAATACGACACAAACCCCTCTACAGCACCAGACTTACTAAGTAGCTTTATAATTGAACCCACCAAAACAACAAAAAGAATTGTTTTTGTTATCCACCCCTCTGCAAACAAGCCTATAAAACTATCTAAAAGAGCTATTAATGCTGTAAATGGATTAAACCCATGTATGACCAACTCTCCTAAAAATATACCTGACAAAAGAGATACCACGACATCTTTTGTTATAATTGCCATAATGATGATAAAGAGTGGTATAAGTACGGAGAGAACCCCTAAATTTTCCATGATTTTTCCTCATATTATTTAATTTTAAATTTTAGGAATTATAACATTATGAAAACATTATCCATATTAACATTGACGCTTACATTTTTTACAGCTTGTCAAAGTAACCCAACTGCTCCAATAGCCCAAAAAAGTAGCCCTATTGTAGAGATAGAAGAGAAAAAAAATATGATACAAATTCCAGATGATTCTTCTCAACTTCTTATGGTCAGTACTAAAAATTGGAATGCAAAAAATGGAACACTACAACGTTATGAAAAAATAGATAAAAAGTGGAAGAAGTTTGGAAAACCTATCTCTATAATTTTAGGACGTAATGGTTTAGGCTGGGGAAAAGGATTGCACACAACACCTAAAAATGCAGAATATATTAAAAAAGAGGGTGACGGAAGAGCTCCAGCTGGTCTTTTTACTTTGGGTAATGGCTTTGGGTATAATAATTTAAATATAAACTTCCCTTACTCTACCTACAAAACAACCGACCACTGTGTTGATGACAGCAACTCCCAATGGTACAACCAAATTATAGACAGCAAACAAATCAAAAAAGATTACAAAAGTTTTGAACATATGAAACTAAAAAATCATCTCTATAAGTATGGCATTACCGTTAACCATAACCCTAAACAGATAGCAAATGCTGGTTCATGTATTTTTCTGCATATAAGAAGTGAAAATGGTAAGGGAACAGCAGGATGTACAGCCATGAAAGAAAATGAAATCATGAGCATACTAAAGTGGTTAAAGAAGAAACAAAAACCACTGCTGTTACAGTTACCAAAAGAAGAGTTATTAAATATTATTTGAATAGACCCAATTGTCGTAAGAACGGTTTTACATCCAATGATTTTTCTGCCAATTTACTAATCATTATATCAAAACTGTTCTCCTTAGAAATCCATTTAGAAAGATTTTCCATGCAATATTTTTTCTCACCCGAAGTAAAACCATCATACTCTTGAAGTGCTTTTTGTATAATACTAATCTGATTTATATTAACATTTTCTTCCATTTTAACCCTTTCTCTATTCGTTTAATCATAATAATTAATTATAACACAACGTTACTATCAAGGATATATGAAAATAAATCTAATATTTATACTTCATATAGTATTCAATAAAAAAAATATAATAAAACCAATTTACCACTTATATATTTTCAGCTTTAAAAATCAACTCCCTCCCAAAATTCATTAAAATCAAGATTAGTCAAGGCATTTTCATCGTTTTGATTTTTTCCTAATAATTTCTCTTGCTCAGCTTGAAAGTAGAGTTCAAGGGCTTCATCAAGCATGGTATTGATATCTTTTTTTAATAACTCAGCATAAAGCTCTAAACTCTCTAATTTATCCTCTTTGAGTTCTAATTTTATTGTCTTTTCCATCTTTTTCCTTCTATTTTTTATTTTCCAAATAAGTAAATTAACTCTGGAAACATTATTACAAGTAACAATGCTACAAACTGTAAGCCAATAAAGGGAATAACTCCCCTATAAATTTGGGCTGTTGTCACCAAGTTTCCTGCAGCCCCTTTCAAGAAAAAGAGTGCAAATCCAAATGGTGGTGTTAAAAACGATGTCTGTAGGTTTAAAGCTATAAGTATAGCAAACCAAATAGGATCTATACCAAAAGCATGGGCGATAGGAACCAGTATAGGTACTACTACAAAGGCAATCTCTATAAAATCTATAAAAAATCCTAAGAAAAATATTACCAACATAGCAATAAGTATAAATGTCCACTTGTCCCCTATTTCATCTGTAAAAAACTCCATCGCCATCACATCACCACCAAGTTCATTAAAGACCAAAGAGAAAGCTGTTGCACCTATGAGTATCATAAATATCATTGAGGTTAATTTAACAGACTCCAACGAGGCATAACGTAAAAGTTCAAACGAGAATCTACGTTTATAGATTGCCAAAAGTAAAGCACCTATCACACCAATGGCTGCCGATTCAGTGGGAGAGGCAATACCTGCAAAAATGGAACCTAAAACAGCAATAATAAGTAGTAAAGGTGCTGTAATAACTTTTAACGCCTCCATCACTACTTTAGAATAATCTTCCTCATTATGAATGGCTGGTGCAGCCTCTTTATTAAAATAGGCATAAATTAAAATATATACTATATAAAGCCCAATAAGAAGTAATCCAGGAACCACTGCAGCCCTAAATAAATCGCCAACACTTAAATGCATCTGGTCACCTAAAATAATAAGTACTATGGAGGGAGGGATAATCTGCCCCAAAGTTCCCGAAGCAACGATGGAACCTGTAGCCAATTGGGGAGAATACTTATGTTTCAACATTAGAGGCAAAGCGATAAGACTCATCATAACCACCGAAGCTCCAACTATTCCTGTACTTGCTGCAAGTATGGCACCAACTATAACAACTGATATGGCTAAACCACCTCGAATGCCTCCAAACAGTTTCCCCATAGAGAGCAATAAATCTTCTGCTACTTTTGACTTTTCAAGAATAAGCCCCATCAAAATAAACAATGGAACCGACATAAGCGTAATGTTTCCCATAATCCCATAAACACGATAGGGCAACATATCGAGAACATTCATACCCAACTCATCAGAGACAAGTGCAAAAAAGAGTGCCACCCCTGCAAACACAAAGGCTACTTGAAAACCTGTCATAAGCAAAAAGAGTGTCAAAATAAACATCAACCATAAAGGGTCAATCCAAAAAGCCAAGTCTTGAGTAGAAAATGTCAAAAAGAGAACCACTCCTCCAAGTATAAGAAAAAAGTTTGTTTTTGATTCCAGTTTTGCATACGCTTTAATAATTTCAGAAACAGCCTGTAAAACCAATAAAACAAAAGCAATAAAAAGCACCCCTTTTATAAGAAAGCGATGTGTCAATCCCCCGGGGTCAGAAGAGACCTCATTTTGCATATAAGACTGCATCATCATCTCAAACGCACCATTAAGAAAAAAGAGTGAGAAAGGAATAAGTAGAAACAACATAGAAAGTATCTGAACCATTGCTTTAGTATGTGTAGAATAATGAGCAAACATTATATCTACACGAACATGTTTGTCATGTTTCAAAGCATAAGAGAGTCCAAATAAAAAGAGAATATCAAAAAGATGCCACTCTACCTCTTGCAGAGCAATAGACCCTGCTGAAAATAAATACCTCATCATTGCATCGTAGCCGATTAAGAGGGCTAAAACTAGAGCTAAAATGGCTGTTAGGTAGCCTGTTCTTTTTGTTAGGGTGTCGATGTAGTAGGTCAATAGGTTTCCTTAAAAAATCTGTAGGGTGCTGTTTCCAACGCACCGTTAAATAAAATTGGCATAAAATAAAATCTCGCCGAAAGGCTTCTAATATCAGAAAATCCGTAGGTCGGGTTGCCCTCATCCCGACATAATTAGCATAAATAAAAATCCTATGCAAACAAAAAACATTAGCATATAAAGTTTCCATTGAACGATAAAGATTATTTTTAATATAAGCAAATATCGGGATGAGGGCAACCCGACTTACAGGGCGAAGCCCTTGTTTCCAAACTCCAGTTTGGGAATACGTATTGGAGTTAGTCATTTACAATCTTCTCAATCACATCAAAAATTAATTTAAAATTTTCTATATCAAAGTCTTTAAACTCATCTTTAGTATCAATATATTCAGCAAATTTATTTTTAGAAAGAGCTATATTATTTTCTTGTTTTTGTTCATCATTTATATGATAAACTTTTTTCTGATTATCCCCATCTAAAATATCCAATAATTCAGGATAAGGTTTATCCGTTTTATATTTTCCACATATACTTATTTGTGTGTCTTTATTAAATTCATTTCCATAAAATAATCTTTTACCTTGATACCATGCTTTTTTGATTTCTTCTTGTTGATAATAAAACTCTATACAAATTTGATTTAATGTATTATCTATTTCAGGAATAAATACAGAATAAACATTATTACCATGAGAGTTATAAGAATTTTCTTTTTTAAAAATTTTCTTTATATCTTTTTTTTGAGTAGTATCTCTATCAAAAATCATAATATGCTTTTTTAATTGTAATGTTTTAGAATAGCTTATCACTATTGATACCAATTCACTATCACTCATACTTATTTCATCTTCATACTCTTCAAATTGAATATTTAAATCTGTATATATTCCTTGTTTTTTAAATCTTAGTAAAGCTTTTTTTAAATGTTTCCAATCTGTTTTTCCTTCTGTAATAATTAATGCTTGAGCATTATTTTTAGTTATTTTTTTTGAAAAAACATACTCTTGATCTTTCTTACTTAAGCTATTAATATCTTTACGTATTAAATTTTCATAATCAAATGTCTTATCATAAAAACAAATAAACTTATATATTTGACTTGTCTTCATATTACTTTCCATAAAACACTTTTCAACTAGTAAATCTATAGAATTTATATGGGAATAAGACTTAAAATGATTTTCAACTATTGTATATAAAAATTTTACATAAATCTCTTTCTTTATTATTTCATGAAAAATAAAAAGTATAAATAATTTATATTTAGCTGTTTTATCTGTAAGCTTATTACTATAAGTTATTTTTGAAAAGAAACTATGAATACAATTATTTATTTGAGATAATATTTCATCTAATATGTTAGATTGATTAAATGATTCTTTTTCAAATTTTTTTATAGGAAATTTTTTTTTTAGAAGATTTTCATAAATATCTTCTTCATATTTTTCAAGCATCTTATCTATATAAATTTCATAGTCTTCCTTATAGTCTATTAGACTATCTATTAATTTACTATTACCCAAAACTATACTATCTTTTAAAGTTTTATTTAATTTCATATTTTCATAGCATACATCTTCAGTCAATTTATTTTTAATCCGTTGAGATAATAGACCTCTATATTCAATACTTTCACAAACAATTACTTCTTCTAACTTCATTCTGTTTCCCCTATTCCAATTTTTGCCTTTTGTATTACATGTAAAGATTTTACTGTTTTTTTTACATGACTCTTAGTATATGTAAAGATTTTACTGTTTTCTTTACATGTTTTTAAATAAGTTAAACAACTCAGTATGTACATAAAAAATATCTTTACCAATTTTTTTACTATTTAATATCCCCATATTTTCAAGCTCTTTGAGATAGCTTGTTGCTGTTGGTCGTGAAACATTTAATTGTTCTTCTATAAAAATTCTTTTTGTATAGGGATGATAAAAAAGTGCTTCTAGTAAATCTTTACTATAGATTTTTGGCTTTTTTTCTAAAATAATATTTTTTGTATTTTTCATCATATTTTCTATATCTTTTATAATTTGAATTGTCTCTTTTGAAATCTCTTCAACACCTTTTAGCATAAAAAGGATCCAATCATTAAGCCCATCGTTAAAACTTACATCATTTAATAATCTATAATAATCTGATTTATTTTTAATAATATAACGACTTAAATATAATATTGGCATATCTAGTAACCCCTCTAATACTAGATATAAAATATTTATAATCCTACCAGTTCTTCCATTTCCATCATAAAATGGATGAATAGCTTCAAACTGATAATGAATAATTGCCATCTTAACCAGACTATCAAAATCATCTAAACTAACATTGATATATTCACTCAAATTTGCCATCAAATCAATAATATCTTGTGGATTTTGTGGAGGTATGAGTTTTATATCTCCAGTTCTTGGGTTTTTAAGTACCGTTCCACTCTGTTTTCTAAATCCTGCATCATTTTTTTCTAGTGTAGATTGAATCTCTTTAATATGATTGACACTCAAAATCTTTTTAGTTTTTATAATTTCAAATCCTAAATACAAGGCATCCTTATAGTTCTGAACCTCTTTTATATCACTATTAGTAAAGTTATCAGATACATCTGAACGATAAATTTCATCATAAGTAGTGATGATATTTTCTATCTCACTACTATCTTTCGCCTCTTGAAGCACAAGGGTATTGATAACAATTCTTTGATTTGGCAAAGAGTTAGCCAAACCCTTTAATTCTGCCAATGCTCTATGGGCTAATGTTGTAGCTTTTAAGATTTCTTTTGTTTCAATGTCTTTTTTTATTGGTAGTTTTTTTGGGATGAA
>LBBO01000001.1_pt122 | contig 24065 bp, 26 predicted proteins | sample 329191 | NCBI WGS metagenome assembly LBBO01 (sample SAMN03174413, study PRJNA266758) | hydrothermal vent metagenome | biome: marine hydrothermal vent; feature: marine hydrothermal vent chimney; material: microbial mat material; isolation source: microbial mat from marine hydrothermal vent...
AGGGTGCAGGTGGACTTATGGTTCCCATTACAGCCAACTATATGATGATAGACCTCATTCAAGAGTTGGAGACAAAGACACTTTTGGTAACACCTTCAAAATTGGGGTCTATAAACGACACACTTTTGAGCATAGAAGCATTAAAAAATAGAAATATAATGTTTGATTGGTGCATCAATATGTTTGAAGACAAAGAAGAGTTTAACAAAGTTACACAACCTTTTTATGATAAAGTCTATCCAAAGTGGTGGAGTTTAGACGAAGGATTAAAAAATTTTATTCATACGTACGCATAAAACTTCTATTCTTTTGTGATGTCTATTAAAACTTATAGGAAGTAATCAACACAAATCCATTGGTCACAACATCTTTGGTAATAATGCGTGTAGAACCTGTAGGAAGTAACTCATTGTCCTTATATCCATCCGCTAATTGAGTTGTCTTTGTCCAGGCCCAACCAACTTGAAAATCCAATGGTAATCCATATTTAACTTTCATAAAAGATAAGTTTAATCCAACAGCCCAAGAATTTAAAAAATCTTTATTCCCAGCAAACTGAAGTCCAACAAAAGGTCCAATTTGAATATCTTCTGATGGCCAACTGTTATTCACCCAACTACTGGTCAACCAGAAACCTAGTTTTTCTTTCTCCTCCGTAGTAACACGAATATGCCCATTATCAACCGTTGTGTCAACAATATCAGCATCACTCAATAAGATAACACCAGCTCCAATACCAAAGTTTAACCCTCCAGAAGAAACCTCTTCTTCAATAAAAGACTCTTCTTCAATAAAAGACTCTTCTTGTGTATCTGCCAATAAGGCTGTAAATGTAAACAATAATAAAAATAAAACTTTTTCTATCATTCGTTTGATCCTCCCATTTTAAAATAAATTGTGTATTTTTTTACACAAATGGAAGTATACTCAATTACAACCTAATTAAATATATAATAATAATTTAAATTAAATTCATAATAAATATATTATATATAATTACATCCCCGGAATACGAGGAATACGCCCAAGTTTAGACTGCTTACAGTACCAACCCCAACCTCTTTTCATCCAGTGACCAATAAACGGTAGAGGAATTATCTTCCCACCTTTATCATCACGGTAAACAAAGGCTGCACCATCTCCTGTATCCATCACACATAAAATGTTCAAATGCTCCATATATGAGCGTTTAGATTTCATCTTTTGAGAATGTTGGCAAATATTGTACGCCACATTTTTAGCCATAACCTCAGCCACATGCCCCTGCTTTGCTCTCCAATCTGGTCCCATTAATGATGCTGAATCACCAATGGCATAAACGCCTTCAAAACCTTCTATTTCATTGTACTCATTGGTCACAACAAAACCTGCATCACTCAGTGGTAGGTCAGACGCTTCTAAAACAGAGTGTCCTTTTCCTGCTGTAATAAACATGGTTAAATCAGACTCTAATTTTGTACCATCTTCAAAGTTAATACCATCTGCCTCAAACGAGGTGATTTTAGAACCAACTTTTTTACTAATGTTGGTCATACCAAACATTTTGTCCATCATTACCAACGCTTTTGGCCCCATTTTTTGACCAGGCTTTTCCATTGGTGCAAAAAAAGTTAGTTCAAAATTATCTCGTATCCCTTTTCTTTTCAACATAGTATTCACGTTAAAAAGTACTTCAAAGGCTGGTCCACCACGCACAGCAGAGGTATCATGAGGGTTACCACCGAAGCCCATGGCTATTTTTCCTGAACCTTTGGCTACGAGAATGTCCAGTCTAAGCTTTATCTCTCCAGCCTCTTCAGGTTTACCACAAATAGAAAATGTATTTTCTATACCTTCAGCTTTCATTTTGTCTTGACCCATTGCCACAACAATGTAGTCATAACTGTCTAAAACACGACCACTTGCTAACGTAGCACTTTTTGCCCCTGCATCCAAAGCAGTTACAGCATCAACAATCACTTCAAAACCATGCTTAGTACCCAACTGCTCTAAAGGAATAGATATATCTTTTTCTGTTGTCTGACCTGTTGGAATCCAAATAGAGGTAGGATAGATATAAAAATAATCACGATCACTAACCAAAGTTACTTCTAAATTTTCTTCTTTTTTTAAATAGATAGCAGCCTCAACACCTGCAAAACCACCACCCAATACTAGAACTTTTTTCATAAAATCTCCCAATGTTTTTCTTAATTATAATTAATTACTTGTTTACAATACCTTTAACCCAAGCAACCATAAACTCATGAGCTTGTGAGTTAGGAGCATCGATAAAACTAACAACAAACATATCTTCCATTTCAGCAACACCAATAGCACGTGGACGAACAGCCAACAAGGTAGGCGTTGGCAACTGTTTACCAAAACAACAAATAATATTTTTAGCATCTAAAATCGCTGGATTTATCTCACCTGCATCACCCAGATTTTTAGTATGAGTATAATGGTCAAATGTTGCAATATACGTTGCCACAGGGTGAGTATCTATTTTCTCTTTTAGATAAGCAATAACCTCATCAACTGTTACAAATGTTGTCTCACTCTTCATAATATCCATTTCACTAATAGGATACTTCTCCATTACCATTGATTGTTTCATCTATTATCTAACCTTTATTATAATTTTTATTACTCTACCTTATAATTATTAAATATGGGTTAATTTTAATACTAAAATATCTCCAATAAGAAGTAGATGAAGATAATGGAACACTCTTTTTTTAGATGATGTTTTAATTGTTGATGCATTAAACTTACACGTTAATATGGTAAAAACATCTCTAAATCCAGAGTTATTTCAGATTTGGCAGTAGAGATAGAGAGATGCAGATAGCTCTTAGGGTTATGTAAAAAGTCTATTTTAAAACATCTTTTATAATGCGTAGTCCATTTTTATAAAATATCTTCTCCACCTCTTCATATGAAAAAGAGGCTTTAAGTAGAGCATCAGAGAGTTTAAACATTTGACTACTATCCTCTATCTCAACAGGGTTAGGAATGCCATCAAAGTCGGAACCAAGTCCTATCACTTCTATACCTCCTACAGAGCGTATATGTTCTATATGCCGTACCATGTCAATAAGGGTTGAGGTCTCCAACTTCTCTTTTAAAACACCCTCGACTAAAAAGTTATTGAAAAAGTTAATCCCCGTTAACCCACCATTATCAGCGAGTTTTTTAATCATCTCATCACTAAGATTTCGAGCATGATGGGTCTGGGTTCGACTGTTTGAGTGTGAAGCAATAATAGGAACTGTACTATGTTTTAAAACATCTTCAAACCCAGCATCGGAGAGATGAGAAACATCTATAAGCATACCCAAGTGGTTCATCTCTTCAACAACTTCTATCCCTCTTGGTTTAAGCCCATTATGCTGATGTGTAAACTCATAGTTCGGAAAACCCAACCCATTTTCATAGTTCCAAGTTAAAGTAATAAGAGAAATTCCCTGCTCTTTAAACTCTCTTAATTTATCCAAGTCTCCCTCAAGAGCATCACCCTCTTCTATACTTAAAAAAGCTCCTATTTTATGCTCTTTTTGAACTTTTTCCAAATCGTTATAATTTTGACAAAGAAGAATACTCTCTTGATTTAATTCCAGTTCCCGTTTAAAGTTTTCTAAAAGTACCATACAGTACTCATAAGAGCTATCTACAGAAGTTTTATCAATATACATGGCAAAAAATTGAGCCAACGCCTCACCTTTTTGAAGCTTCTTTATGTCTATTTTTAGAGTGTTCTCTTTTAGCCGTTCATCTCGCTCCCACATTAAAGATGCCGTATCACAATGAAAGTCTATAAAATCCATATTTATCCTTTTCATAGATATTACACTATTTAATTTAAAATCTATTAGCTATAATCATTAAATTATTCTATAGGGGTACTCATGCAACATTTGGTCGATACCAGTGACTTTTCTGAAGAACAAATAGCCAATATTATGAAAGATGCAGAAGCATTTAAAAAACAGATGCCTTCAACACTTTTACGTGACAAACTGCTTATAACACTTTTTTTTGAAAGTTCTACGCGTACACGTAGTTCTTTTGAAGTGGCAGCAAAACGATTGGGGGCTTCTGTTATTCATTTGGATCCCTCTAAAAGTTCTACCACTAAAGGTGAAAGCTTAGAAGATACCTTTGCTAACCTTTGTGCTATGGAGCCTGATGGGGTGATTATTCGTCATGAGTTTAACAACACACCTCAAAAACTTGCCAATAAAGAGCTAACCACGGTTATTAATGCTGGAGCAGGAAACTATGCTCACCCTACTCAAGCGTTACTTGACTACTTTACCATGTTAGAACATTTTGGAGAGCTTAAGGGCAAGACCATCGCTATTGTGGGAGATATTGTTAGTTCACGGGTTGCATCTTCGGGGATTAGACTCTTTACACGAATGGGGATGAATGTAGTACTGGTCGCACCACAACCCTTTATGCCTGACAATGACCTACCAAAATATGAACACCTCCATGAAGTAATTGATAAGGTAGATATTGTCATGAGTTTAAGAGCTCAACTTGAACGGCATAAAGCTCCTATATTTGAAGATTATGAAGAGTATGCTAAAGAGTATTGTATTAGCAAGGATCGACTTGGAACGCGTAATATTTTACTACTTCACCCAGGACCTGTGATGAGAAACATTGACATAAGTGATGAGATGCTCAGTGATGACCGATGTAAAGTACTAACCCAAGTAAGAAATGGTGTTTTTGTACGAATGGCGATTTTAAAAGCACTATTACTTGACAGTTAATGGAAGAACTTAACAGACTCGGAGCAAAGAGAGAACCTTTTTTATTTGTACTCTCTTACGATTTAAAAAAAGTCTTTGTTCAACCACTTAAAGAGTTAGATGATAATATTTTTTTTAAAATAGGTCATCACCGAAACTACCCCAAACAACCTCGTGAAAAAGCCTATTATTTAAAAAAGTATCCTCTTAACTTTGAACTCTATAAAAATGCTTTAGATAAAGTTCTTGAAGAGATACGCTCGGGAAATACCTACCTGCTCAACCTAACCTTTAAAACACCCATTGAGACCAACCTCTCGCTTAAAGAAGTTTTTACTTATGCCAAGGCAAAACATAAGCTCTATTTTAAAGACCAGTTTATCTGTTTCTCTCCTGAAAAATTTGTAGAGATAGAAGGCAACACTATCTCCACTTATCCGATGAAAGGAACCATTGAAGCTTCTCTGCCCCGTGCAAAAGAGCAAATATTAGCCAACAAAAAGGAGATGGCTGAACATGTAATGATAGTTGACCTAATGCGTAATGACTTAAGTAGGGTAGGAACAGATGTTCATGTAGAGAATTTTCGCTATGTTGAGAAGATACTAGCAGGAGATAAAGAACTTCTTCAAGTGAGTTCAAAAATCACAGCTACCCTTCCAAGTAATTGGCGTAATAATATTGGAGAACTACTTCAAACTCTCCTACCAGCTGGTTCAATTACAGGAACACCCAAACGCAGTACGGTTAATATTATAAACCATATAGAAAATTATGAACGGGGATTTTACACAGGTCTCTTTGGAGTTTTTGATGGAGAAAACCTCTACTCTGCTGTTATGATACGATTTATTGAAAAAGAGGAAGAGAAACTTTACTATAAAAGTGGAGGAGGCATCACCATAGATAGCGATGCCAAAAGTGAATACAATGAGCTGATAGATAAAATCTATCTGCCCTTATAGAGTAGAAAATTAAAGATCGTGAACAATAAATCCATCACCACGATTAGCAATAAATGAACGTGCCTCACTCTCTGAAGCAAAACCTGTTAAGATTGCTTTATACAATGTTTTCCCATTACGCTGAACTGTTTTAACAAAGGCAGAGTACTTAGAACTTGCAGACTCTGCTGCAGCTTGAGCTTTTGAATGGCTTGAGAATGCACCGATTTGAACACCCAATCCATTAGCTGAGGCAGTAGATGTACTTCCATAAGAATTATTAGTTGTATAGCTGTTATCACTTGATGAGGTTGCACTACCACTTACAACAAATGCTCCAGGAAAACGGCTATCTTTAAGTCTTTGAACTTCACTTTGTGAACTGATACCTGAAACAATAACCTTATTTGGAGTACCACGTTTTACATAAGCAGAAAGTCCTGGCTCTAAACTCAAAGAGTTTTTAAACTCTTCAGCTGCAAAATAATCTTGTAAGGCAGTAACTTGTAAATGAATACCTCCACCTATAGCTGATGAATTGTTAGCAGTTGTATTATAATTGGTATCTGCTGGTTGAGTAGTACCACCATAAGGATCAGAATAGGTAGTTTCACTATTAGGGTTATTATATGCCCCAGTATTAGAAGCTGCTGGCTCACCATAAGCAGTGTTTCCAGACGACTCTACAGGTTGACCATAAGCATCTGTTGCTGTTATGACTGTATTGTCAGTTACTTCACCTGTATAAATTGAACCATCAGGAGTTACTGCAGTATTGTCATAAACAATTGGTGCTCCAGTGTCATAAATTGTTTGAGGTTGAGAGTTGTCATAAACTACTCCTGTCCCAGTGGTAGTTTTTTTTACGCAACCTGTTGTTAAAATTGCTAAAGCTACTGTTGAGATAACCAAACCGTTACTATATTTCATATTTTTCCCTTTTAAAACGTTTTCTTTATTATAACAACCTCTTGATATTATAAGTATTAATATTATTAATTAATTAGTAATATTTAATTTTGTCATCTACGCTTTCAAATAACTAAAGATGACCACTTTTCTTCAGGGTTCTCTCTTTACGACTTGAGGTTGAGAAACGTAACAGTTCATCCGTAGTTTGAACATAAGGAGGCAGATTTTGGAAAGTTAGGGCAAGTAGTTTTGCTGTAGTTAACGCATCGGAAAAAGCACGATGGTGTACATGATCACCCAACTCTAAAGACTCACTCAGGTACGCTAAACCATAACGCTCACTCTCTATGGTTCGTCGTGCCAAATCTATAGAACAGAGTTTTTGGTTCCCTATGCTTCCTAAACCAAAACGGTCAAAAGAGTGGTTGAGAAAACCATAATCGAAGTTGGCATTGTGTGCAACAAATATAGCATCGTCAAGAAATGTTCGAAGTTTCGTTAAGACTTCTACTCGACTTGGTGCATCGACCAAATCTTCTGGAATAATTCCTGTAATTTTACTAATATACTCTGGCATAAAAGCACACTCTACAAAACTTTCAAAACGGTCAATTATCTCCCCGTTTTGAACCATAACAGCACCCACTTCTATGACTTGTGCTGTTTCTGGTTTAGAACCATTGGTCTCTATATCAATTACACAATACTTCTGCTCAGAATAAGGAGTAAAAAAACTCTCTAAACGATAGTTTTCTCCATCTTCAATAATAGGGTAACCTGCAGCTTGTAAAAGAAAAAAGAGTGTATCAGTCCCTTCAAAAAGTGTGGTATGCTTTTTGACAATACGCCTATATGATGGTGCTGATAAATAGCCTTCATTACGTCTAAAGGCTAATGTTAATTCATCATAAACTTTTTGCATTTGCTATAAACTTACTCACCTTTTCATAATCTTTTCTACCCTTAATTTTTTCAACACCTGAACTCACATCTACAGCATAAAAACCATAACCCTTAAGCTCTGCCAAGTTTTCAGCGTTTAAACCACCTGCCAAGATAATCTTAGAACAGTCAACACCTTTAAACCACTCCAAGTTCAGACGTTTTCCTGACCCACCATACTCTTCACAGTAGGCATCTACTAGACGGTATCTATCTTTATATTGTAAAACATCTTTTGCCTCTTTTGCACGAATAACAGGTATCGCTTTTGACCCTATCATGTCCAAAGCTTCTTCATCTACTTCAAAATGAATCTGACAAAGTGTTAAATCACAATATTTAGAAATAGTATCAATGGTATCAATACCTTCATTGACAAACAACCCTGCCCTGCCTATAAAAGGAGGCAATTTATCAATAATTTTTTTAGCATCACCCGGTGTAATATATCGTGGTGACTCTCTATAAAAGACAAAACCTAAAGCATCTGCTCCCGATTCAATAGCTTGTATGGCATCTTGAAAATTGGTAATACCACATATTTTAACTCGCATAGTAACTCCTACATCCCTACAATAATTAGCAAAGATTATATCTTTAAAGAGTCTATAGCGTGCTTATAACCCTTCTCATTTCCAAAAACATAAGAACCTGCAACCACAATATCTACACCTGCATCTTTGAGTTCACGAATGTTTTTATCATTAACGCCACCATCTACCTCTATAAGACAAGCTGGATTATGCTTCTCAATAAGTGCTTTCAAACGTTTGGCTCTCTCTATAACAGAACCAATAAACTTTTGCCCACCAAAACCAGGATTGACCGACATAAGCAATACCATATCAACATCAGCCAACAGAAACTCTATGCTTTCAGGTGGGGTATGTGGGTTGAGTGTAATGGCAGGTTTTATGCCTAAAGAACGAATTTTCTGAACCAATCGATGAGGGTGCTTCTCTTCTTCTATATGAAAAGAGATATACTTTGGCTTTAAAGGAGCAAACAAATCCACAAAAAAAGTATTATTTTCAACCATCAAATGAATATCTAGTGGTTTAGTTGTAGCCTTAGCCACAGCAGAAACCACAACAGGTCCAATGGTTAAATTAGGAACAAAGTGTCCATCCATAACATCTACATGAACCAAATCACAACCATCATCACATATTGCTTTAACATCACATGCTAAGTTACCAAAATCGGCAGAAAGTATACTTGGAGCTATTAACATTTAAAATCCTAAGGGTAATTTTTTCGTATTATAGCGAAAGTATTATTTTATTATATCCCCACACACAGGAGAGGATAATTTTTATCAATCTTTTTTCAGAAAAAATTACCACCCTTTAAGTAATTTCCCCCTATAATTGCACAACTTTTTATGAGTGCTATTTAAATGGCTCATATAACACTATTTATTACAAAGGTATTAACATGGCAAGAAGATGTGATGTAACAGGAAAAGGTCCATTAACAGGAAATAATGTATCTCATGCAAACAACAAGACTAAGAGAAGACAACTTCCTAACTTAAGATCTGTAAAGATTACTTTAGAAGATGGTACAACTAAGAAAATCAAAGTTGCTGCGTCTACACTTAGAACAATGAAGAAAAAAGCTGCTGAAGCAACTGCTTCTACTGAAACAGTTGAAGCGTAATTAGAACTCTTTATAAACTAGACTTTAACTATTTTGGCAACACAAAATAGACTCAAAAAGTTTCTCAACTGGCGAGAAGCTTCCAAGCCACATATAACTCTAAACGATGAGTTGTATGTACACTTAGCACCTTTTAGACTTCCTCTTATTTTAACTGTTATGACCATGATGTTTGGAACATTTGGTTATGTTATTATTGATGACATGTCACTGTTTGATGCACTCTATCAAACTGGAATTACCTTTACAACCGTTGGTTTTGGAGAAATGGCTACCATTTCAGATGAAGGACGACTCTTTACCATCTCTCTTATTATCTTTGGTTTTTTAGTCTTTTCTGTTGCCATAGGTATTATTGTTGATGTATTAAACAAAGGTGAACTAATAAAAATTATAAAGGAGAGAAGAATGCTTTATGATGTTGCACGACTTAAACAACATTTTGTTATCTGTTACCACAATGAGTTTACCATTCAGGTAACCAAGCATCTACGTGAAAGTCATCTTCCTTTTGTGGTCATAGATCCATCGGAAAACCTTGAAGAGATTGCCGTTAAATACAACTACCCTTACTTCGTAAAAGCTGAACCACATACGGAAGAGGCGATTTTAAAATCACACCTCTCTTCAGCAAAAGGTATTATTACTTTGGGTGATAACATTGCAGACAACATTGCAACCATCGCTTCCGTTCGTCTTTATGAAAAAGAGATCCAACGACGACGACCATTTTTGGTCATTTCAAATGCACCTACCATAAGTGATGAGGAGAAACTCCTTAAACTCGGTGCTGACAAAGTAGTAACCCCGACCAATATTATGGCACAGCGTATCAATGCCATGGCGATACGCCCCGATATGGAGAACCTACTCCAAGAGTTCTTGTACAAACAAGATACTCCTTTAGACATGGAAGAGGCAAGAATCACCAAAACATCATGGTTAACCCTGAAAAAAATCAAAGATGCTACATTTAGAGAGATAGCCAATGTGACCATTATTGGACTACGGCACAAAAGTGGAGAGTTTATTCCCATGCCAAAAGGAGATACCACCATTACAGCAGGTTCTAAACTTCTGCTTATTGGACCTAGTGAAGGTATTAAAAAAGCTAAAAAAATAATTAGAAAAACTATAAAACCAGAGGAGATGTAAAATGTTTAATCTATTTTCACTAAAGGGTGGACTTAACAATGTAGAAGGATTCTTCTGCGACGGTGTTAACGTAGGAATGAAAACAAATCCAGCCAATTCAGGAACAACTGATATTGATGGAGATGTTGCCTTTATACGTTCAGCTGTACCTTGTGATATCGCTTCACGATTTACCTCAAACAAGTTTCAAGCAGCACCCATAAAACATTATCAAAAGTATCCTAAAGACTTTAAAACCAACTTTATACTTATGAATGCCAAAAATGCCAATGCTATGACAGGAGAAAAAGGGATAGAAGACATAGAATCTATTTTTGAAAAATTAGATAAATTTCATGTTTTAGAAAACCCTATTATGTCCTCTACAGGTGTTATCGGTTACCGATTAAATCAAGAAAAAATCACTTCTGCTTTTGATAAATTTGATTACAATGCTAAAAACTCAGATAAAACAGCCCGTTCCATTATGACCACCGACCAGTTTAAAAAAGAGTTGGCATTTAAAATAGAACTGGATGATGGTACCAGCTTTAACATAGCTGCCATCTGTAAAGGTGCAGGTATGATTAACCCTGCCATGGCTACCATGTTGTGTTTTGTTACCACTGATGCTGACATTCCAAAAGCCGATATGGAAGAGTTATTATCTGATGCTACTGAAGGCTCATTTAATAGAATTTCTGTTGATGGAGATACCTCTACTAACGATACCATTATGCTTTTAGCAAATAAAGTATCTGGTGCTTACAACAAAGAGGCATTTAGAGAAGCACTCAATAAAATAACCTTTGAACTTGCCATGATGATTTTAAAAGATGGAGAAGGTGCAACAAAACTGGTAGCATTTGAAGTTAAAGGGGCAAAAACAGAAGATGATGCAAGAAGAGCAAGTATCGCACTCTCTAACTCACTTTTGGTAAAAACGGCCCTCTTTGGTGAAGACCCCAACTGGGGACGAATCGCTTCAACTATTGGAGCATCTGGAATTACTTGTGATGATACAACACTCACCATTCACTATGACAACCTCTTAATCTACTCAAATGAGCAGAGAGAACTGGACAAAGAGCGAGAAGATAAAGCCTATGTTATTATGAAAAACGAGAGTTTTAAAGTGACTTGTGACCTTGGTTTAGGAGACGGTTCCTACACTTCATATGGTTGTGACCTCTCTTATGACTATGTTAAAATTAATGCCGAATATCGAACATGAACAATTTTAAATATAAATAAACTTTATTTTAACTTAATTTTTTTAAATAAATTTAAAAATTAAGTTATTTTAACATTTTCATACATTTTCTATACTATAATTATATATTAAATAAAAATTAAATATAGGATATAGTTTTGAAAATTAATATTAAATCAATTTCTACTGTTTGTTACTCTAAAACACTCCTCATTGCAACTATCCTAACCTTTACAATTTTTCCTCTCTTATGGATACTTTCAGAAAATCATACCCAATGGCTTTTAATTGCAACCCTCTTATGGATTTTAGGGAGTATTGTTGTCTTTCATCCATTTATGGAATATGTCTACCCCCATATGTTAACAAAAGCAGGAGTTTTTCTACTCACCTCTATTTTAACCATCGTCTCTATTTGGTTTAATGTCACAATTATTACTTTTTTACTGCCAGATAACTACCTCTATCATGCCATTTTAAATACCACGTTAACGAGAATTTCACTCTTTGGGTACTTTTATATTATTATTACAACCACTATTCTTTCAAATATGGATTTAACTTATGGAAGAAATAGCTACAAAGAGGATAAACTCTTTTAAAACTTGATATAATCTCTAAAAAAAGAGTTACCGTGATTTCATTTAAAGATTTACCTTTACCTTCTGATGTTTTAAATAATTTAACATCCTTGGGCTACAGCAAGCCCACACCCATTCAAGAAGAGGCGATTCCAGCCATACTTGCACAAAAAGATATCATTGCTAAAGCCAAAACTGGCTCTGGTAAAACGCTTGCCTTTGCTCTGCCTCTTATTTTAAAACTGGACGCTAATGAACACTTTCCTCAAGCCCTTATCATTGTACCTACACGAGAACTTTGTGAACAGATAGCTGGTGAGTGTAAAAAACTGGCCCGATACAAGGCTGACGTTAAAGTCATAACCCTTTATGGTGGTACCTCTTTGACTAGACAAGTAGCATCACTTGAGAAAGGTGCTGACATACTTGTAGGAACACCCGGTAGGCTACTTGACCACTTTTCCCGAGAGACCATACATTTGGGTCAAATAAAAACCCTTATACTTGATGAAGCAGACAGAATGCTTGACATGGGTTTTGCAGATGATATTTTAAAAATTGTCTCAAATTTACCAAAACAGCGACAAAGTCTACTCTTTTCTGCAACTTACCCAGAAAATATTGGCAAGTTAACCAAAGTGATTTTGAAAAACCCTGTAGAGATAAAAGTAGAGAGTAAAGAGAAAAAAATAGCCATAGAGGAGCATGTTTATAGGGTAGAAAACAAAGATAAAGCCCTAATAGTAACCCTTCAACACTATCAACCATCATTGGCTCTTGTCTTCTGTAATACAAAAGTAAAAACAGCTGAAATAAGTGATATGTTACGCGAGAAAGGGTTTGACGTTGCTACACTTAACGGTGACCTTGAACAATATGAACGACAAGAGATGTTGTTACAGTTTGCTAATGGCTCACTACCTGTGCTGGTTGCTACCGATTTGGCTGCAAGAGGTCTTGACGTAGAAGCCATTGATATTGTCATCAATTATGATACACCCATGAAAACTGAAGATTATACACACCGTATAGGACGAACAGGAAGGGCTGATAAAAGTGGTTTGGCAGTGAGTCTCTGTGATGAGTATGGATTAAATAAACTTTTTGAGATTAAGCCAAATTTGGAAAATGAAAATATTGATATACTCAAACCAAATAAAAACTTCTATATGCAAGGCTCAGTTGCTACGCTCTGCATTGATGGTGGAAAAAAGAAAAAAGTCCGTGCTGGAGATATTTTAGGTACACTCTGTAAAGATATTGGCATAGAGCACAAACATATAGGTAAAATCAATGTCTATGACAGAAACTCCTATGTTGCTATCGATAAATCTGTTATCAAAAAAGCCTATAATGGTCTGAAAAATGGGAAAATAAAAAATAAGAACTTACGTGTGTGGTGGTTGGACTAAAAGGTCCAACCAAAAGATTAAAAGATTGTCTAAATTACCATTTTCTGATAACTTTATGACAAACAACACAGCGACTCAAGGTTTTGCTGTATGCTGCTAAAGCTTCATCTTTTTTTCCATCTTTATAAGCTTTTTCAATCTCATCTGCCAACTTTATAATGGCTGATGTCTCTGTCGCTGCATAAGCTTGAGCATTAAAAGTTTTATCTGCTTCATTTTCAATAACAAAAGAGTTAACATCTTTAAGATTCTCTTTTAACTCTTTAATTCCTCCCTCTACAACATTTTTATTGTTGTACAAAAACCCCTTTTGTACCGTTGCCATTGCTGCTTCAAGTGTTTGCATTGTTTTCATTTGATCTGGTTTTAAAGCACCCTCTGCAAAAAGTAGACCACTCGCTAGAACCGACATTAGTAAAAGTTTCTTCATCATTAACTCCTGTTATTATTTTGACATAGCATCATTATAACATGATTAATATAAAACAGTTGTATCAAATCAATAAAAATAATTAAACATAGTATATATGTATAAATAAAAATTATATATACATATACAAAAGAGGGGTTGACTACTCTGTAAAAGCACCAACTGAAGTTAATCGTATATAACGTTGCTCTAACATCTCATCAGCTGTTAGCTCTTTAAGTCTACTAACATTTTCTAAGAAATATTTCTTTACAATTTCTGCTGCTATTTTTTTATTTCTATGCGCACCAATAAGAGGCTCATCTAAAATATCATCAATCAAACCATGAGTATGTAAATCATCTGGAGTGATTTTTAATGCTTTTGCAGCTTGTTCAACTTTCTTAGGATCATTCCATAAAATAGCAGCACACCCTTCAGGAGATATAACTGCAAATACTGAATAACGCATCATGGCAAGCTTATCTGCAACACCAATTGCTAATGCACCACCTGAACCACCTTCACCTATAACGATAGAAATCATCGGTACTTTTATATTCGTAAACTCAAAAAGATTTTTAGCAATCGCTTCACTCTGTCCACGCTCTTCAGCACCCAATCCAGGGTATGCACCTGGAGTGTCTATAAGCATAAGCACAGGAATATTAAACTTCTCTGCCAACTTAACGGCTCGAAGAGCCTTTCTATAACCTTCAGGGTTTGGCATTCCAAAGTTTCTTTTTAACTTATGTTTGGTACCACGCCCTTTTTGTTCACCAATAACCATCGTCTTTTGACCATCTATATACCCCATATAACATAAGATAGCAGGGTCATCACGAAATGCTCTGTCACCATGAATCTCATAAGCATCGTCCATAATTAAACGAATATAATCTAAGGCATACGGTCTATCTGGATGTCGTGCAAGTTGTAACTTCTGATAATCACTTAGAGAACTCATCGTTTTTTCAACCTCTTTCTCTAAATCTTTTTCAAAAGTCTCAATAGCAAAATCATCACTTTTTGCACGAGAAGAGTCAATATCTTGCTGAATCTGCTCTATTTTCTTTTCAAATTCTAAATAAGTTGCCATGCAACATCCTTATATTTTTTTAAAGATTACAACTCCGTTTGTTCCACCAAAACCAAACGAATTACTCATAACAACATTAAGCTCAGCATCACGGACGCCATCTGCTACATAATCCAAATCACAATTTTCATCTGGAGTTGTATAGTTAATTGTCGGAGGAAGTTTTCCATCACGCATTGCCATGAGACAAACAACAGCTTCAATAGCTCCTGCTGCACCAAGACAGTGACCTATTTGTCCTTTAATTGAACTCATGGGAGGACAATTTTCTTTACTCCCAAACAACGCTTTAACAGCTGCTGTCTCATTTTTATCGTTGGCTGGTGTTGAGGTACCATGTGCATTAACGTAATCTATTTTAACATCACCTGCCATTCTCATAGCAGCTTTCATGGCACGTAAAGGTCCATCTACAACAGGTGTTGTAATATGGTTGGCATCACCACTCTCACCAAACCCTACTACTTCACCATAAATGCTTGCTCCACGGGCCACAGCCATATCATACTCTTCTAGTATTAAAGCTGCTGCACCTTCGCCCATTACAAAACCATTTCTATCAGCATCAAATGGACGTGATGACTCCTTTGGGTTTTCATTGTTGGTACTTAAAGCTTTCATTGCAGCAAAACCACCAATTCCAGCTCCACATATAGCAGACTCTGCACCAACCACCAACATTCTGTCAGCACCATCAAGCATAATGGTCTTAGTAGCTTCTGCAATGGCATGTGTACCAGCTGCACAAGCAGTTACACATGAAAGGTTTGGTCCTTTAATTCCATGTTCAATAGAGATAAATCCACCCAACATATTAACAAGAGAAGAAGGTATAAAAAATGGAGATATTCTTCTAGGTCCACGATTTGCACAAATAACAGAATTTTTTTCGATATTTGGTAATCCACCAATTCCAGAAGCTGAAGAGATACCAAAGCGTTCCATATCTATATCATCTGCAAAATTTGCATCAACCATCGCTTCTTTAGTAGCTTTTATTCCAAGATGAATAAATCGATCAGCCTTCTTGACCTCTTTTGCATCCATTACTTCACTTGCATCAAAACCAACAATTTCTCCTGCAATTTTTACAGAAAACTTTTCTGCATCAAAAAGTTCAATCTCTTTAATTCCACACTCACCATTTAAAATGGCTTCAAATGAACTCTCTTTGTCTTGCCCAACGCTATTGATCATGCCTAAGCCAGTAATTACTACTCTTCTCACACTGTCTCCTATACTCTTTTTAATATATATTTTAAATTATTTCAAATAATTTCAAATATATTTTAAATATTAAAGGGCAGACACATGGGGCTGCCCCTATGATTACCCTTGAATATTCTCAATAAATGAGATTGCATCTGCAACAGTTGCAATTTTTTCAGCATCTTCATCAGGAATTTCAATATCGAATTTCTCTTCAAGTGCCATTACCAGTTCAACAACATCAAGGCTATCAGCACCAAGATTTTCTACAAACTTAGAATCTTCTTTAACCTCATCTGGGTTTACGTTTAGTTGTTCTACAACAACTTCTTTTACATCATCAAATAGTGCCATAACACTCTCCTAATTGTTTAAATTTCTGCTTGTAAGTATAGCAAAAAAATATAAATATAGTTATCTCTTCCATTATATTCAGCTTTTTATCCATAAAAACCGTCGTATTTAAACATTCATTTCATTCAAAATGTTGTTTTTTTCACAGAACAAATTTAATAAAAATAATTATAATAGGTTGAAATCTAAAAAAACAGAATAATCGTATATTAATTGTGTAATTAATCGTGTAAATTGGTCCTGTATATATTATGTAAGTTTTTAACTAACTATTTTTTTTATTTTACAAAAAATCTCCTCTTATTTCACTTTAATATAAATTAATATTTATAAAAATATTGAAACTCCTTATGAACAACACTATTGTGGTCTTTAGAATCTTTATATTTTTCATAAAAAATACTATTTTAACTTTATTATAAGAAACTAAAGATATAATTCCCAAATTTTTTCAAATAAGGATATTCTTAATATGATAAAATATTTAACAGCATTTATGGTACTAACAGTCTCTGCTTTTGCATTTGATCATGCATATCTTACGGCAGTATCTGATGGTATCAAAAGTTATGATGTAGAGACAGTTAGGTACAACACTCCTAAACATGAAATCCCCATGGTGCAAACTGCACCCGAGAGTCAGATAGAGACTCCCATAATAACAATTGATAAAAAACCCAATGTTATTCAGAAAAAGCTAAACAGCACAAATGACATTAAAATCTTTAAAACAAAAGAAGTCGAACCTATCAACTACACCAATACCATCTCTCTTAACAAACTACAAGTTACAGAGAAGAAACAAAAGTTTTTTCACATGATTCTTCCAGCCATTTTAATCTCTAAAGCAAATTTAAAATTAAAACGAGACAAAGTACTCTCTTTGATGGATACCCCAGAAGAAGAACTTTTTGAAGATGATAGAAAATTTTTAGAAGATTTATATAAAACCTATAAAACAAAAGACAATAAGAAACTAGCCAACCGTCTTAAAACACACCCTGTAAGTATTATTTTAGCTCAGGCTGCTATTGAGTCTGCATGGGGTGATTCCAGATTCTTTAAAAAAGGTAACAACATTTTTGGTATGTGGTCATACAATAAAAATGAACCACGTATCAAGGCACTGGGTACTAGAAATGGTAAAGCCATCTATGTTAAGAAGTATGCTACTGTCAGTGATGCTATTGATGACTATTTTGTTGTTATCGGAAGAGGAGCTTATGAAAGTTTTAGAAAGCAGAGAAATATTACAAATGACCCACTGAAACTCGTAGAGTACTTAGTAAACTACTGTGAGTTAGATAACTATCCAAGTAAATTAAAGAAATTCATTGTATATAATAAACTCAGAAAGTTTGATGAGTTTAAGATTGCCAGTAATAGTATCTAATCTTTTTATACTATTCAGATGTTGCCCCGAGAGACAACATCTACTTTTCTAATTCTTATGTTCTATCTGATGTGTTTGAATATTATCATTGTGTGAACCACCTGAACCAAATACTTTCCCCATAATGTTTTTAAATCCAGCCTCATTTTCTTCGTATTCACGTTCAGATTCTTGTAAGGCACTCTCCCATGCCGATGAAAAACCTGGAGCTTGAAGCATCATTTTTCTTAAAGCATTGTCATAGATATTAAACTGTCTAAGTTCAGCACGTCCTGGTTTTTGCCCCAATGTCTTAACTGAAATTCTAAGATTTTCATTATCTTTTTTAAGTGCTTCCATCTCTGCCATAATGGTTTTATTACCAGCATCAGTAATCTTCATCTGTCGCTCTAAGTGGTCTTGATACTCTTTTAACTCTTTTTTATGCTTTCTAATAGTAAAGAGTGATTTAAAATATGATAGTACCCAACCAAGGGCTATTCCTGCAAGAATTATCAAGATGGTTTGTGGAGTAAACTCTATGTTCATTATTTATCCTTATCGTTTTATTACAAAATTATATCATAAGAAATTCATCTCTTTTAATTAAATTTATATTTTATGCTAAAATGCTAAGCATGAGAATAGATTTACACAACCACACCACACGATGCAACCATGCTAAAGGCTCTATGGAGAGCTACATTCAAAGAGCCATAGAACTTGACATTGATATTTACGGTTTTTCAGAACATGCTCCCATGGACTTTGACAGCCACTATCGTTTAAACTTTAACGAAATGAATGCTTATGTTTCCGATGTTCTTCATCTACAAGCAAAATATAAAAAGGATATTAAAATTCTTCTTGGCTATGAAGTAGACTATTTAAAAGGTCATATAGATGAACGTGTATTAAATGCAAAAGTTGATTATATGATAGGCTCTGTTCACTTCTTAGGAGAGTGGGGATTTGATAATCCTGAATTTATAGATGAATATAAAAATCGAAATATAGACAGTATATGGCAAGAGTATTTTGAGAACATCGAAGCCATGGCAAAAATGGGAAGTTTTGATATAGTTGGACATTTGGATTTGATAAAAATATTTAAATTCATGCCAAAAAAAGACATTCGTCTCATCGCCTCAAATGCACTTAAAGCCATAAAAAAATCAGGAATGGTCATAGAACTCAACGCTGCAGGTCTTCGTAAACCATGTAAAGAGATCTACCCTTCTCCACTTTTACTTGAAATGGCATATGAACTTGACATTCCCATTACCTTCTCATCCGATGCTCATGCCATAGGACAGGTAGGCTTTAAGTATGATGAAGTTACCCAACTGGCTAAAAAAATCGGTTACACCAAAGCTGTTACTTTTGAACAACGTGAAGGGCAATTGGTTACTTTTTAATCATAAAACATTAGGCTTTTAAAAACTTTTGCGATAGAATGAATGCAACTTAACTTTTAGGAGACAACAAATGGGTAAATTTGTAAACAATGTAGAAGAATTTTATAAATTCTGTGAAGAGAATGAAGTGGCGTATGTAGACTTTAGATTTACAGATATTAAAGGAACATGGCACCATATTTCTTACAGAATGGACGCTGTTGAAGCAAGTATGCTTGAAGGTGGTCTTCCATTTGATGGCTCTTCTATCGAAAACTGGCAACCAATTGAAAAATCAGATATGCTTCTTAAACCTGATGTTCCAACTGCATTTCTTGACCCTTTTACAGCAGACAGCACCATTATTGTTATCTGTGATGTATATGACATCTATAAAAATGAACTTTATGAGAGATGTCCTAGATCAATCGCTAAAAAAACATTAAAATATATGGAAGAGTCTGGTGTTGGTGATGATGCATTCTTTGGTCCAGAAAATGAATTCTTTGTTTTTGATGATGTTAGAATTTGGACAGGAGTAAACCAAACTGGATACAGAGTTGATTCTGAAGAGGGTAACTGGAACACATCAACCTCTTATGGAGAGTATGGAAACATGGGTCACAGACCAGGACTTAAAGGTGGGTACTTCCCTGTAATGCCTATTGATACCATGGTTGACTTAAGAGCAGAGATGATGCAAGTTATGGATGATATTGGTCTTACAGTAATGTTAGGACACCATGAAGTTGCTATGGCACAAGGGGAAATTGGAATTAAATATGCAGGTCTTATCGAAGCTGCTGACAACGTTCAAAAGTACAAATATGTTGTAAAAATGGTTGCACACCTTAACGGTAAAACTGCAACATTTATGCCAAAACCACTTTATGGAGACAATGGTAACGGTATGCACGTTCACCAATCAATTTGGAAAGATGGTAAAAATCAATTTTATAAAGAGGGAGCATACGCAAACCTTTCTGAGACAGCATTACAGTACCTTGGTGGTATCTTTAGGCACTCTGGTGCAGTTGCATCATTTACAAACCCAAGTACCAACTCATACAAAAGATTGGTTCCAGGATTTGAAGCTCCAAGTATCTTAACCTACTCTAGCCAAAACCGTTCTGCTGCTTGTCGTATTCCTTACGGTGCAGGAGAGATGGCAACTAGAATTGAGACAAGATTCCCAGACAGTACAGCTTGTCCTTACCTTTGTTTTGCTGTTCTTATGTTGGCAGGTCTTGATGGAATTAAAAATAAAGATGTTCCTGTAGGTCCAATGGATATTGACTTATTTGAACTTACTCTTGATGAGATTAAAGAGAAAAATATTCCTCAAATGCCTCGTACACTTAGAGAAGCACTTGAAGGTTTACGTGGAGACTTTGAATTCCTTAGACCAGTTATGTCAGATGAGTTTATTACTGCTTATAGACGATACATGTTTCAAAGTCAAGTTCACCCTGATGAAGCTAGACCAACAGGATTTGAGTTCTCAAGTACTTATTCTTGTTAAAATAAAGAGCAACCCTAAAGGTTGTTCTTATTAAATTTGTTCGATGTTATCGAACCTACGGTTTTTTTATGTTAAAATATCGGCATGAAAAACTTTTTTATACACTTCTTATTTTTTTTAACCATTCTCTCTTTTACTCTTCTTGCTTTTTATATTTTAGGAAAAAGTATTTGGTATCCTTATTATGAAAAATGTTATCTTCAAAAAAATATTGAACCTTTAAAATATAAAAAATGTAAAGAGTCTTCAACACCTATAAAACAAGAGTGTATTGCTGTACCTTGTATACCTACAGCTCATCATACCTTACCTGAAAAGATTTCATCAGAGCGACGACTCAAACATGCCCTAGCAGACAGCGATTTTATTGTTTACCCTACAGAACTTACACTTATTGGATTAAAAAATGAACAGCTATTAGAAGTTTGGGGAAAATTAAATGGTCAAGAAATTCACATAAGAACCTACCCATTTACTGCATTTTCAGGTCAACTAGGTCCCAAATTTAGAGAAGGAGACAGACAAATTCCTGAAGGAATTTATAAAATTTCTTACCTCAATCCCAACAGTAAATTTCATCTCTCACTAAGAGTAAACTACCCCAATGCCTTTGACAAAAAGATGGCTCGTCAAGAAAAACGCAGCAATTTAGGTGGTGACATCATGATACATGGAAGCGACAGAACCATAGGTTGTGTTCCTATTGGAGATGACAATATTGAAGAGTTGTATTTTTTAGCAGAAAAGGTAGGTATTAGCAATATAAAAGTTATTTTAGCTCCTATAGATTTTAGACTTACAGATATAAAAATAAAAACCAAAAAACATCCATGGATGAAAGATTTATATACAAATATTAAAAAAGAGATGCAACCCTTTATCTCAAAATAACCACATTTTGGATAAAATATCCACAATTTATAACGTGGGATTCTACAATGGATATTAGACAAAGTTTTTTAGATTTTTTTCAAAGCAAAGGACATACTTTAAATGCAAGTAGTCCACTTGTGCCCATCGACGATGATGGTACACTTATGTTCGTTAACGCAGGAATGGTTCCTTTTAAAAGCATCTTTACTGGTGATGCCCCTATTCCTAACCCTCCTCGTGCAACAAGTTCTCAAACGTGTATTCGTGCAGGTGGAAAACACAATGACCTTGACAATGTAGGCTACACAGCACGACATCATACCCTTTTTGAAATGTTAGGTAACTTCTCCTTTGGAGACTACTTTAAAGAGGAAGTTATGGCGTATGCTTGGGAGTTTATTACTTCAGAAAAATACCTAAACTTACCAACCGAAAAACTTTGGGTAACGGTTCATGAAGATGATGATGAAGCTTATGAACTGTGGCAAGAGCACATCTCCAAAGATAGAATCGTAAAGTTTGATGAGAAAGAGAACTTTTGGGCAATGGGCGATACAGGTGCGTGTGGACCTTGTTCAGAAATTTTCTACGACCAAGGTGCAGAACACTTCTCTGGTCCAGAAGACCACATGGGTGGAGAAGGTGACCGTTTCTTAGAGATTTGGAACTTGGTCTTTATGCAATACGACAGAGATGCAGAAGGGAACTTAAATCCTCTTCCAAAACCAAGTATCGATACAGGTATGGGTTTTGAGAGAGTTGTTGCCATTAAAGAAGGTGTGTTAAATAATTATCACTCTACTCTGTTTATGCCATACATTAACAAACTTAGCGAACTTGTAGGGACTAAGTATAATTATGATGCTTCTAACTCTGCTTCTTATCGTGTCATTGCTGACCATTTACGTTCATGTTCATTTTTACTGGCACAAGGAGTCAACTTTGACAAAGAGGGACGTGGATATGTCTTAAGACGTATCATGAGACGTGCCATTCGTCATGGTTACTTACTTGGTCTACGTGAACCATTTATGTATAAAATGGTAGAGACATTGGTTGACAGTATGGGTAAACAGTACGACTACTTACCTGAAAAAGCAGAGAGCATTAAAACCTCTATGAAGCTTGAAGAGGAGCGTTTCTTTAGGACCATTGAAGATGGGATTAAACTATTTAATGAAGAGCTTAAAAACACCACTGATATGTTTAATGGAGAAGTAGCCTTCAAACTAAACGATACCTACGGTTTCCCTCTTGACCTTACCGAAGATATGCTTAGAGAAAAAAATATTAAACTTGACATTGATGCCTTTAATAAAAAACTAGAAGCACAAAAAGCACAATCAAAAGCAGGTTGGAAAGGCACAGGTGATGCTGCTACCACTGGAGATTTTAAAGAGATAAAAGAGAGCTTTGGACTCAATGAATTTGTAGGGTACAACAAAACTACAAGCAACGCAACCGTTTTAGCCCTTTTAGATGAAAACTTTAAACGTGTAGAAGAGATTGACGGTAAAGGTTGGGTCTACCTAAGCAACACACCTTTTTACGCCCAATCAGGTGGACAAACTGGAGATAGTGGTCAATTAATAATGAATAATGAAAAACGAATAATTAATGTTTTAACCACAAAAAAATTCCTAGAAATGAACCTATCAGAAATCGAAGGCTCTCTAAAAGTATGTGACCAAGTAACATCAACTGTTGATGCCTCTCGTAGCGAAATAGAACGTCATCACTCTGCAACTCACCTACTCCATGCAGGACTTAGAGCCATTTTAGGTGACCACATTGCACAAGCAGGTTCGCTTAATGATGATAAACGTTTACGTTTTGACTTCTCTCATCCACAAGCAATGACAAGCGAAGAGTTGGCTAAAGTAGAAGCATGGGTAAACGATAAAATCAGCCGTAACATTGCAGGAAAAACAGAAGTTATGAGCGTAGATGAAGCTAAAAATTCAGGTGCCATGGCTCTGTTTGGCGAAAAGTATGGTGATGAAGTGAGAGTGGTAAGCTTTGGCGATACCTCAGTAGAACTTTGTGGAGGAACACACGTTCATAATGCTTCCGAAATAGGTCTGTTTATGATTACAAAAGAATCAGGCGTATCTGCAGGAGTCAGAAGAATAGAAGCTGTTTGTAGTAAGGCTGCTATCGAGGAGGTTCAAACTTTACGAAATTCATTAAATAATGTAAAATCAGAACTAAAAAACCAAAACCCAATGGCAGGGATTAACAACTTAAAAGAGCAAATTAAAACCCTAAAAGGCGAACTAAGAACT
>LBBO01000001.1_pt31 | contig 22736 bp, 24 predicted proteins | sample 329191 | NCBI WGS metagenome assembly LBBO01 (sample SAMN03174413, study PRJNA266758) | hydrothermal vent metagenome | biome: marine hydrothermal vent; feature: marine hydrothermal vent chimney; material: microbial mat material; isolation source: microbial mat from marine hydrothermal vent chimney...
TTTGTTAGTATCTATAAAGATGGAAATTTTATTTATTCTAAATCTGTAGAGTTTTCTTTGGAGCAAATATATGAAAAGTATTGTATTTTAATTGGTGAGAAGGTTGATGAGAGAGAGTTTTTTGAAATTTTAGAATCAGAAGGTTTAAAAAGTACAAACAGTTTATTTCAGCAGACACTGATGAAACTGTTTGGTGAAGTTTTTTTACAGATAAATGATATTCTTATTTATGCAAAACGAGCCTATGGTATAGATAGTATTCAAAAACTTTTGTTGGGGTCAGTTAAAGGACCTATTGTTGGTCTTGGTGATTACGGTTATAACTATTTAGGTATTCCTACTTTTAATTTAGATTTTACTTTTGATATTAAAAATGATGAGTGGTACGTTGACCAGCTACAATATTTCATGGTTAAATCAGCTCTAGACACCATTCAATACCCTGATAAGACCATCAACCTTAGTATGCATCCACGACCACCAGTCTTTGCTAAGAGAGCAAGTGGACAGTTTATTATAGGTACAGTTATCGCTTCATTAGTGGCTATTGGAGTTCCACTTGGCTATTTAATTCCTTCTTACATGAATGATGCTTATAACTTAAAACTTAGTGCAGATGATCAAAGCTTATCAACAGAAGTTGGAAAATATAAAAAAATATTAAAAGATAAACAGTTAATCATCAAAGCAGATAAATCTGAATTAAAAAAACTTGAATCTATTTTTGAGGGTAAAGCCAAAACATTAACTTCTATTCATACTAAAAAAGTAAATTATAAATTTAAATCAGGTTTTTTATACAGATTTGGAAAAGATTTAAAGAAGTTTGATGTTCATGTAGAGCAGATAGTTTCAGATGAGGATAATTATACATTTTATCTTTTAAGTACAGATGAGAAAAAGATGACAAAGTATATCAAGTATGTTTCAAAAAAGTATTTTAAAAATATAAAAAATATTGATATTAAACGTATTGAAATGGACGACAAGGATTTCTCTTATCGTGGTGTATTAAAGGTTGAATACAAATGAAAGCATGGATAAATATTTTAAACAGTTTAGATGAGTTTTTTGAGCCTAAAACTCAGAATGAAAAATGGATGACAATAGGTATGATATTTGTAATTATAGGCTACATGGCATACAGTCTTTTTTTACCCTATGCAGAAGAGAAATACAATGCTTCTAATCGTCAAAAAAAGAAATTACAAAAAAGTATTATTACACATAAAGAGTATTTGAAAACCATTACAGTAAATGGTGATAGAGATTTTTATATTAAAAAATATGACCGTGATATTAAACTCTTGAAAAAGAAAATTACGGTTGCCAATGATGATATAAGTTTTATAGCGTCAAATTTAGAAGAACTTTCAGATTTGATGTTTAACAAGGAGAATTGGTCAAAGTTTTTAAACAGTATTACTCAACAAGCAAAAAAACAGAGTGTAAATATTAATTATATTGAAAATAACTATGTTGATAATAATGGAAGTTTTGGACATGTTTTACAAATTGCTGTTGGCTGTGATGGTCCCTATAAAAATATTGCAAAATTTATTAACCAACTCGAAAAAAGTGTTTTGGTAACAGATATTTATGCAACACATATTTATCCTGATCAAAACAATACAACAACAGCAGCCGATATTAATATTTCAGTATGGGGGATTAATCACTAATGAAAAATTTATCTATTTTATTTATACTACTTTCTTCTGTTTCATGGTCTGCTTCAGTAAGTTCTGAAGAGATCACCAATATGATTTCAGAGATTAAAGAAGAGAGAGTTGGTATTAGTCTAAGTGAGCTTGAAAAGACAGCCAATCCTTTTCTTATTGTTAAAAAAGAAGATGTTGTTGAAAAAATAGCAGGAAAAGCAGTTAAGAAGATGACTGAAGAGATAGTTTATGAACTTCATGCCATCTTAAATCATGCAGCATTTATTAATAAGAAGTGGTATAAAAAAGGAGATAAACTTGGTCTCTATCGTGTTGCTTATATTGGTAGTAAAAGTGTTAACATAACCAGTAAGAGTGGTAACAAAACACTTTCAATAAAAAAGAAAAAGAAAAAATTTATTAAGTTAAATCAAGGAAGAAAATAATGAACTATTTAAATAAAATTTTAGGCTTAGGAGTATTGTTAAATCTATTAATATTGCCAGTTAATGCCAATCGTTGTGAAACCCAACTTTTTACTACAACACTCAATAGTGCATTGAGTGTTGGTGATGTTGTTGAAAACTTGGCAGATGAGTGTGCGTTGACTTTGATTGTAAAAGATACTGAAGCAAAAAAGAAATTATCTGAAAAACTCTATTATGTTAATTTAAATAATGCTTCACTGGATGAGTTTTTAGATACAGTTTTAACTGAAAATGATATTTCATATGTTTTAGAAGATAATAAACTTAGAATTTCGTATTTAAATACAAAAACATACAGTCTACATTATATCTCTGGAGACAGAACAGGTAGAAGTAATGCTCACGTAACCATCGCCAACTCAGGTAATGGAGAGAATACACAAAGCTCATCATCGGGAGGTGATAGTAGTTCTAGTGGAAATGGCTCAAAAACAGGTGTCTCTATTGAGAGTAATGATGAGTTTAAGTTTTGGTCAAAAATAGAAAAAGAGGTACATTCACTTATTAATAGACCAGAAGATGACTATGAATCTCCTCTTCCTATAGTTAACCCTGAAGCTGGTATGATCACTGTTACAGGTACAGCAAAGCAGTTAAAGAGAGTCTCTTTGTACATTGATGGTTTGGCAAAGCAGTTGAAGAGTCAGGTACTGATTGATGTTAAAATTTTAAGTGTTACTTTTGATGACAGTTATACCACAGGTGTAGATTGGTCACAGCTCTACAGTTTTCAAAATATGGCAATTGCCTCTGCAAGTATGCTTCAAAACAATGTTTCATCTTTAACTTCTATTACTGATGGAGAGTTGTCAATAGGCGATATTACTTCGGCACCCAATAGTGAACCTAAAAGTTCAGGAGCTATTATTACTAGAGGTTCGGTTCAAATTAATGACGTTATTAAGTTTTTAAAGACACAAGGGGATGTTAAATCTATCTCTAACCCTAAGATTTTAACTCTAAACAATCAACCTGCATTGATTTCAGTAGGTAATGAACTCTTTTATAAGATTCAATCAACATCAATATTACAAGGTTCAAGTGGAGCAGGAACACAGCAGAGTGGAGAGACCATTGATTCTGTTTTTGCAGGAATATTGCTTGATATTACACCAGAAATATCAGATGATGGTTCTATTACTTTAAAAATTAATCCATCTATATCAGATACCATAGATACCGTTAATCGTGATAGTTCGGGAGCAAGGAACATTCCACCTGATTTATCAAGAAAACAAATCTCTTCGGTGGTAACACTTCAAGATGGTGAGCATGTTATATTAGGAGGGTTAATCTCTTCTAAAACAGGTACAAAAATTTCTAAAGTACCACTACTTGGCGATTTACCACTTTTAGAATATTTGTTTAAACATGAAGTTAAAGTAAATAATGTAGATGAGTTGGTTCTTGTTATTACACCACATATTATTAAACGTGATAGCGAACTCTCATTAGAAACCTTAGGTTATAAAAAGTTAAGCTATGACTAACCGTTTTGAAAATTTAAAAAATATCTTTATTGACTCTGTAGATAAAGATAATTTTGTCGAGTTGGAATCAGCAACATACAATTACAAAATTCTGGAGGAGAGTTTAAATAAACCTCTTAAAATGGTGCTTCTCTTCGGAAAACCAGGAACGGGTAAAAGTATGCTCTTAAATAAACTTTATCATAATTTAAAAGAGAGTAGAGATATTTTCTATTTTGATGCACCTATTTTAAGTGAAAAAGAGTTTTTAAGACGGGTATATGAGTCGATTTCTGCTAAAGATATTCCTCATAATATGCGTGTTAACTTTGATGGTTTATTACGATATTGTCAAAAATTAAAAGGTGAAAGAGAGATGGTTTTTCTCCTTGATGAGTGTCAGCTTTACAGTGAAGCGCTTATGGAAAAGATTCGTCTGCTCTCTGACACCAGAGTAGTTAAGTTCATTATTACACTACATAAAACAGACGATGAAGATATTATTGCCAAACAGCATTTCAAAACACGTATTTGGGAAGTTATAGAGCTTTCAAATGCAACTGAAAATGATTTACATATTTACATACAAAAGAAGATGATTCAAAAAGGTTTTGTTGAGATAGCCCATATGCTTCAAAAAAAAGATATTAAGTTTATTCATAAACATACGCATGGAAACTTTAGAGAGACGAATAAATTTCTTTACACGCTTTTTGATATTTATGAGTATTATGATAAAAATAAGCCTCACAAGGTATCAAATAAAAAATTTTCTAAGAAGTTTTTTGAAATGACTGCACTTAAATTAGGATATATCAATGGATAATATGAGAGAGTTAGAAAAACGCTGGTACTTTTATAGAGTTAAAAAGAATTTACTCTTTTTAAACTCTTTTGCTTTTGTAGTAATGTTAGGTCTTGGATCTTATTATGCGTTTACAAAGGTACATTTGATTGAAAATACATTTAATGCTGAAACTCTACTTGTGAAGTCAGAAATAGAAACCCCAAAGCTAACGGTTGAACCCATATTGGTGGCTAAACCTATAGAAAATGTAATAAAAAGTATTGAACCACGAGAGATTGTCATAGCAAGTAAAAATGAAAGTATTGAAAGTTCTTTACCTCATGAAGTCTCTTTAGAACCGATTATTCCTATAGTTGATATGGAAAAAGAGGAGCGTAAAAGTACGCATAGAAGTAAATATAGAGCTTCTTCTACTCAAGCTGTTGTTAGAGCAAAGCCTTCAGCCTATTTAACTGCAAGTGAATTGGCAACTATTAATGGAAAAAGTTACAGTTCAAGTAGTCATTCAAGAGATACAAGAAGCATAAAAAAGATTAATCTAAATGGAACTTCAGATAAGTATATAGAGACCATAAAGAAAAAGTTTGCCAGTAATAAACAACCAAGAGAAGCACTCTTGTTGGCAAAAGCTTTTTATGCAGAAAAGAACTATAATAAATCAGAGGATTGGGCATTAAAAGCCAATAAGTTAGATAGTAACTTGGAGGAGAGTTGGTACCTATTTGCTAAATCAAAAGCAAAACTTGGTCAGAAATCTGAGGCCATTAAAATATTAACAAGTTATTATAAGCAGAGTCATTCACCTAAAGCGAAGGCCTTGATAATAAAAATAAAAAGTGAAAGATTATAATAATGAAACCAATAGTATTTATATTGATGACAACTTCTTTTCTGTTCTCATCAAACTTGTCAAAACTTTATAAAATGTATGAAAATCAAGAATATTCAAAAGCTTGTGATTACGCAGTAAAGTATTATAATAAAAATAAAAATAGTGAGAAGTACTTAACGCTTTATGGACTCTCATGTTTGGAAACAGATAAAATATATCGTATAGCTACACCGATGATACGTTTAGGGAAATCAGAAAGTGCTAGGGCAAATGCAAGTTATTTTTCAACCATTCTTTTACAAAAACAACTGCTTCGGCAAGCACTTTTTGATGGTAAAAAAATAGATGATTTACATCTGCCTACAACCAACTTTATTTTGTCAAAAATTTTTAATCTTTTTGTGAATAAAGAGTATGTTTTAAAAGATGGTATTTATAAGTTTGAAGATAAAGATAACGAAGAAAAAACTTATAAGCTCTATATAGACAACAGTAGAAAAAATAAAAAATATATGATGATTGATATTTATAAAGATGAAAAATTTATAAAAAGATATCGATACAATTAAAGGAGAGGTGATGCATAAAATAATTAATTTATTAGTAAAGAATGAAATTATAAGTGAGAGTAAACTTGAAGCTTTTATAAATAAATACAGTGAAGGTAAGCTCTCTATATTAAATTTAATTAAAGTTCGTATTTTAAATGAAGATGAGATGGAGCGTGTATTACTTCAAGAAATACGATTACAAACCATTGAATTTAATGACCTTGAAGGTATACATGGAATTGATACCACCGTACTTTTAAAGAGAATGGCAAAAGAACTTGATATAGAATATATGGAAGTTAATGAAGCCGAAATAGATTATAAGTTGGTTAAGCGTTTACCTTTAAAACAGTTGGTTCGATTTAATGCTTTGCCTCTCTATATTGAAGATGATAAAGTAACCGTTGCTTTTTCTAATCCAAATGACTATGAAGCAAAAGGAGCGATAGAGCGTTTCTTTCATGGAAAAATGATGGAAGTTGTTTTGGTTCGTAAAGAGGTTATTAAACAGATTTTAGGACAACTGAATGTTGTAGAGAAAGTTGAAGTCTTCTCGGCAGATATCAAACAAGATTTAGAACATGGTGGAAATGAGAGTTCTAATAATGATGAGTCCCCAGCTGTTTTACAACTGATTGAGTTAATCTTAGAATCAGCCATTGATAAAGGTGCGAGTGATATTCATATTGAGGCTACAGAGCACTATTGTTTGGTTCGTTATCGTATTGATGGAATGTTACAAGAGAGTTTTAGAATGGAAAAAAGTATTTTCTCTCCATTGTCATCACGTATGAAACTACTCTCTAACTTGGACATTGCAGAGAAAAGAAAACCACAAGATGGTAGATTTACTCAAATAGTTAAAGGACATATTTTTGACTTTAGGGTCTCAACCCTTCCTACCATGTTTGGTGAATCAATCGTAATGAGGATCTTAGATAAATCTAAAGCTTTGGTTCAACTTGAAGATGCAGGTATGAATGGAGTATCTTATAAAAAGTTTATTAAAGGTATTCATGCCCCTTATGGAATTGTTTTGGTGACAGGACCTACAGGTTCTGGTAAAACAACTACACTCTATGGTGCGTTAAACGAGATTATTAATGTAAAAGATAAAACCATTACAGTTGAAGATCCGGTAGAGTACCAAATGAATGGAATTCAGCAGGTTCAGATAAATGAAAATGCTGGCTTAAGTTTTCCTGCTGCTCTGCGTTCTATTCTTAGACAGGATCCTGATAAGATTATGATTGGGGAGATTCGAGATCAAGAGACGCTTCGTATTGCTATTCAAGCAGCTTTAACAGGTCACTTGGTTCTCTCTACCTTGCACACCAATTCTGCTATTGCAGCCATTGGTAGAATGTTGGATATGGGAATAGAAGAGTATTTGATTTCTGGGGCATTGATAGCCATTCAGGGGCAGCGTCTTATTAGAAAAGTGTGTCAAAGTTGTAAAGAAGAGATAATTCCAGACTCAACTGTCATAGAAGATTTGCCAGGACATTTACCTAAAGATGCAAAATTCTACAAAGGTAAAGGGTGTGCTGTTTGTAGTGGCTCTGGTTACGTAGGTCGAGAGATGATTTCAGAGGTATTGGTGGTTTCCGAAACACTCTCTACCATGATTGCCAATGGTGCAACAAAAGAGCAGTTAACCCAACAAGCAAATAAAGAGGGCTTCTTCTCAATGTTCCAAGATGGTATTCAAAAAGCTTTATTAGGTAAAACAACTATTGAAGAGGTAGTGAGAGTGGCGAGATCATAATGAAGTATTTTAATGTAACGGTAAGCACAAAAGGTAAAAAACGTCTAGAGCTTGTAAAAGCCCAAAATAAAATGGCAGCCATAAAGATTGCCAAACAAAATAACCCCAATCAAAATGTATCTAAAGCTATTGAGACGGCTCAGCCTATGGATGCAAAGATGGAAGAGTTTGTCACTGGAATCAAAAAGTCTTTTGAGGGAAAGATTAATATCGACAGTAAGATTTCAGCCATCAGACAAATAGCTGTTATGACCGATGCTGGTATCTCTATTCACGATGCCATCAACGAGGTAGCAATTAATACCGAAAATCCTAAATTAAAAAAGATTTTTGAAAATATAGGTAATGATATTAATGCTGGTAAATCTATTGCTGACTCGATAGAGCCTTATGCTGAAGAGTTTGGACATGTCACCATTGCTATGACGAATCTAGGTGAGAAAACAGGAAATATCGCAGGGTCTTACGCTAAGTTGGCAACCATTTTAGAAGATATCAGGGATAACCTTAAGAAGTTTAAAAAAGCCATTCGTACACCTATGATTACTTTAATTGCTATGGGAATTGCTTTTACCATTTTGATTATGGTGGTTGTTCCAAAGTTTAAAGAGATGTTTGAAAAGTTTAATGCAGATTTACCAATTCCTACTGTTATTCTTTTATGGTTAGAAAATGCACTGAGTAATTATGGAGTCTATATTTTGGCAGGTTTGGCTGCTTCTATTTTTCTTTTGCTTCATTTTTATAAAACAGATAAAAAGTTTAAATATAAAATAGATAAGATATTGGTTAATCCAAAGTTTTATCTTATTCATAAAGTTATATTTTTTGCAAGTATGCATAAGTATACACTGGTATTTGGGGAGTTGGTTAAGTCCGGTATTCCTGTTTCAGAAGCTTTAGATACAGCAGTTGACATGGTTGACAACTCTTATATTAAAGAGAAGTTATTAAGTGTTAATGCCAATATTGCAAGAGGTATCTCTCTATCTGATGCTTTTGAACAGACTGAACTTTTTGAAAATATGTTGCTTCAAATGATTAGAGCAGGAGAAAGAGGTGGACAACTTGATGCCATGCTGGGAAAAGTAACCGAGTATTATGATGCAAGATTCCAAGATTTGATTGATAACCTTGCAGCGTATATAGAACCTATTATGCTATTTTTTATTGCTGGTTTGGTATTACTTTTAGCACTTGGTATCTTCATGCCAATGTGGGATCTCGGAAAAGCAGTGAAGTAGATAAGGAGAGAAGAATGGTAAGCAGAGTAAATATTATTGACAATAAAGGTAATATGGCAATTATTGAAGTCCCTCTTTATGTTACAGAAGTACTTAAAGAGTTGGAATATGGAGAGTTGTCAACCTTTGATACCGTTATGGAATTTTGTTATATTTATAATCTTAGAGTCATTGAGTTAAATGGCAAGATTATAAATAGATACACAACGTGTATAGATATCAATGACTCTATAATTATATTGGATGGGGAGGAGAGCCTTATACATATAGAGTTAGATGATACAGTTGTTACGTTTAAAGAGACCAAAACGTGTGTATTAAGAAAGTTTAATAAGTTTCTCTCTAAGTATTTAAAGTGAAAACAGTTCTCATTTTAAATTATATTGCAATTTGCCATATTTTCTGAAGTTCTTTAAATTTTATAATATAATTCAAAAAAATAGATAATAGCATCAAATTAGTTCAAAAGTAAATTTTTTTTTCGTTCCACAGCTCCAGCTGTGGAATGCCTATAGGAGCATAAATAACAAAATAAAATTATTCACTTCAATATGCATGACGAAGCTAGAGCTTCGTCACGAGTAAACTCCCATTTTGATATGTGGTGCAATAGATGAAGGGCATTTCCGTTGGGGAATTGCACCCTACGAGGCAATAACTTTAGCCACACCTTCAGAGCTTCCATGAGAAAGATATGCTCTTAACTCTTCTGCTCTCTTGGCAAATATGGTTCTATCTGTTTCATAATATTCTCTTAAAAGGTTTTGAACGGTTACCTCTTCTTGGAGTAGCTCGTTGTGTAGGGTTGTATTGTTGTAGTGGGTTAAAATGATGTTTGCCAGTCCTACTTGTGTAATGTTTAAGATTTTGGTACCTATGAAAAAATCTACTTTTTTAGCGATATAAGAGAGTGTAAATGGTGTACCTATCAGTGCAGCTTCAAGTGTGGCTGTTCCTGAACAGATGAAGGCAAACTCTGATTTCTCCAAAGCAGCGTGGGTCTCTTTTGCTATTTCAAACATTGAAATGTCACCGTAAAGGGTTTTTATTTTTTCATCTGAAAAGCTTTTAGGAATAATCAGTAAGGCTTTTTTATTTGCAAGCTCTATTTGTAGTTTTTTAAAAATAGGGAGCAGTTTTGTTATTTCACTTTTTCTACTTCCTGGCATGAAGGCAATGGTATTCTGGGTGGGACTAAAGTCGCTACTTCTGTTGGCTTTTATTTCATCAAGTAGAGGGTGACCAATGTATTGGGCTTTACTTTTGTAATACTCTACTTCAAAGGGTAAAATACCTAAAAGTTTGTCGCAGTAAAGTTCTAATTTTTTTGCCCGTTTAGGACGACTTGCCCAGACTTGAGGAAGAATGTAGTAGATGATTTCTTTTTCAGGGTAGGCAGTTTTGAGTTTTTTAGCCAGAGGTAGGTTAAAGCCAGAGGAGTCCATGAGCATGATTTTATCAGCATCTTTTGCCAACTTTACCATTTCGTCAGCTACTTTAAAAAACCAGCGTAGTTTTTTAATGGCATCAACCACACCCATAATTGCCATGTCACTTATGTCATAAAGTGGGGAGCCTAAAGATTTGTCAAAGATACCCAAAAGTTCTACATCATGAGTATGTTTTAGAACCTCTTTTAGGTGAAGATTAGAAGAGGGTTCTAGTGCAGAGATAAGCAGTTTCATTACTGTAGGGGCAGACCCATGTGTCTGCCCTTTTTTAAATATATTTTAACCAAATTTTAAACCAGCAAAGAAACCAGCAACAGCACCTGCACCAGAGGTTATGGTCATGTTTGAGAGTCTATCTTGTAACATGGCAAGCAGTCCTTTAAATGAGTCGATTCCTGTTGTTACACCTGCATCTAATGCTTGTTCATCTACGGTAGAGATGCCCTGTGACTCCATCACAAAAAGAACAACAAGAGCAAAACCTAAAATGAGTAGTAGAATCTTAAAAAACTTTTTCATAAAGAAACCAATAGCCAAACCTATAACAAAACTGGTTCCCATCTCTAAAAAAGAAAAAGAAGATGTTGAGCTATCTATAGCTCCTTCATTATTTAATACTTCTCGTCCTAAGTTTTCTTGTCCGTAAGGATTGCCATATGGCTGGTAGTCGTTCATTTTTTAACCTTTTTATTTTATTTTTTTATATTAACTTATTTGGTGTGAATTCATTGTTTCCAATGAGTTCAGAGCATAAATCGAAGCGATTATGTGTCATTAAATGTATTTTAGGATGAATTTTTAAAATCTCATCAAAGATAGATTTGGAGATATTAAAACCAATCTCTTGCTCTTTTTCAACCCCATCCATGGCAGCCAAATTCATATCATCAATGATCTGCTTTGGTACAGTGATACCTGGCACTTTATCTGAGATAAAGTTTGCTGTTCTGGCACGAACTACAGGAAATTGTCCTAAAACTAATTCGGCTTTTTTGGCTGTGTCTCGAACACTTAACTCTTTTGCCTCTTCAAAAAGTTCTATAAGCTCTTTAGCATTTTCCAAGTCATAGACAGGTTGAGTAATAATGGCCCTTGCACCATAGTCCAATTTTTTTATCATCTTTTTTTGTATGCGTCTCATATCTTTGGCATAAGAGTTGGCAACAGCAAAAGGGTAAATAGGCTTTGGCTTGGGGTTTAACTCCTTATTTGAGTAAGAGAATCCATTGTTTAGTTTATAGATAATACTAAGCAGAAGTGTAGAATCACGCTCTAAAACACCTTTAACTTCTGGCTGGTCAGAGTATTTTGCTGGGTCACCTGTAAGTGCTAAGATACAGCGTAAATCAAAATCATTGGCACCGAGTAAGGTTGATTGTAAGGAGAGTTTATTTTTGTCTCTCATACTCATGGTGGCGATAACAGGTTTTCCAAATGCTTGTTGTATTTGTATGGCTGAAAGCACACCCGACATTTTTAGTTTGGCAAGAGGGTTGTCTGTTACAGAAAAACCTACTACTTTTTCATGAAGTTTTAGCTCTTTAATTTTCTCTATGGTAGGTTTAATCGATGCACCGTGAGGAGGGGTTATCTCAATCGTAATGAAGGGTTCGTTACTATGAAGTTTTTTACAAAAATTATCAAACATATATTATTTTAAGTCCTCTTATATTAATTGGTTATAATTCTATCAAAAAATTACAAAATATAAGGATAAAAATGAAATTAGCCGTATTTGATTTTGATTCAACGTTGATGGATGGCGAGACCATTGACTTTTTTGCTGAAGAGCTTGGATTTAAAGAGCAGGTGGTTGCCATTACAGAACGTGCTATGGCAGGAGAGTTGGATTTTTATGCTTCATTGATAGAACGTGTGGCACTGCTTAAAGGTTTACCCTATAGCAAAGTAGAAGTGATATGTAAAATGTTACCCATGATGAATGGGGCAGCTGAAGTGGTAGAAGGGCTTAAGGATCGAGGTTATAAAGTGGTCTGTTTTTCAGGTGGTTTTAGAGATGCAACCAAACCAGCTTGTGAACAATTGGGAATTGATGCTGATTTTTCTAATTTTTTACATGCAGAAAATGGAATTTTGACAGGTGCTGTTGGGGGAGAGATGATGTACTCTGATGCCAAAGGGGATATGATTGTACGTCTTCAAAATCTTTTAGGTGTGACAAGAGAAAAGACTCTAGTAGTAGGTGATGGTGCAAATGATTTAAGTATGTTTGCTCATGCAGATACACGCGTAGCATTTTGTGGAAAACCCATTTTACGTGAAGCAGCAACCCACTGTGTAGATGTTAAAGATTTACGAGAAATTTTAAAAATCGTGTAGGGATGGTAACACCGACCATCATTTCAGATAAAATAGTTAGAAAAATAGAATAAATCAAATCAAATTAATAGTAGGATAGTAGTTCATGGACATTTTACAAGCCGTTATAATAGGAATTATAGAGGGGTTTACAGAGTTTTTACCCATTTCCTCAACAGGTCATATGATTATTGCGAGTGAGTTTTTAGGCATAGAGAAAAGTGCCGTGATGGATGCATATATGGTAATTATCCAATTTGCAGCCATTTTGGCAGTGATGCTTCTATATAGAGATAAGATTAGTCTAAAGGAGATTGCTCTTTGGCAAAAGATTATGGCAGCATTTTTACCCTTGGCTATAGTTGGTTTTATACTAAAAGATTGGGTTAAAGAGATTTTTGTCTCATCAACGGTTGCATGGATGTTTATTATCGGTGGTATTATTTTCATTATCGTTGAACACTTCCATAAAGATGAAGAGAAGGAGTCTAAAGATGTTGAAGAGATTACATGGAGACAAGCTTTAATTATAGGCTTTGGACAAATACTCTCTTTGGTACCTGGTACGAGTAGAGCAGGTTCTACAATTATTGCTGGAATGTTGTCTGGTGTTAATAGAAAGGCCTCTACTGAGTTCTCTTTTTTGTTGGCGATTCCCGTTATGATGGCTGTAAGTGGTTATGATTTGTTAAAGCACTATGAAGATTTTATTGGTGCTGATTTGACTGCATTTGTGGTCGGTTTTGTGGTGGCGTTTGTTGTAGCTTATATAACCATAAAACTTTTTATTGTTTTTTTGCAACGCTTTACTTTCGTTGCATTTGGTATTTATAGAATTATCTTCGGATTGATTCTATTGATGATATTGTAAGGGTAGACCATGTCTCTATTCTATGTAATTTTACAAGGTAAATAATTTGACATTTAATGAATTTAATTTTCATAAAGACCTCTTGAAAGGGGTTAAAGTAGCAGGTTTTAGAGAACCTAGTCCTATTCAAGAGATGGTGATTCCCATAATAGAAAAGGGTGAAGATTTGGTGGGACAAGCCCACACAGGAACAGGTAAAACAGCAGCATTTGGTTTGCCGTTAATGAATAAAATTGCCAATGGTGATATAGAACGAGCCTTGGTTATTACACCAACACGTGAATTGGCAACACAGGTAAGTGATGAACTTTATCATTTAGGACGTTTTTGTGGTATACGTACGATTACTGTTTATGGTGGTGTGGGGTATGGACGACAAATTGCGTTAATAAATAAAGGTGTACAGATTGTTGTCGCAACACCTGGACGTCTTAAAGACCTTTATAAAAAAGGAAAAATAGACTCTTTTAATCCAGAAATTGTGGTGCTTGATGAAGCAGATGAGATGCTAGATATGGGTTTTTTAGAAGAGATTAAAGAGATATTTGACTACATACCTCAAAATAGACAAACTTTACTTTTTTCAGCAACCATGCCTGAGCCGATTAAAGAGTTGTCAAATGAAATTTTGACAGCACCTCAATTTATTTCTGTTGTAGGAAAAGATGAAGGTACAGCCAATAATATTATCGAACAGTCATATTATGTTATTGACGAAGCACAAAGAGATCAAGCCATTGTTACACTTTTGGAAACAGAAGAGACAAAGAAGTGTCTTGTATTTTGTCGAATGAAGCGTGAAGTTGATAGATTAACTGAACACCTTAAGGCGATGGGTTTTAATGCTGAAGCTCTTCATGGTGATTTGGAGCAAACAGAGAGAGAGAGAATTGTTAAAGCATATCGTCGTGCTGAAATAAAAATCATGGTGGCCACAGATGTTGCCTCTAGAGGATTGGATGTTAAAGATGTAAGCCATGTTTTTAATTTTCATATTCCTTTTGACCCTCAATCGTATGTTCACCGAATTGGACGAACGGGGCGTGCTGGAAAGTCAGGAAAAGCCATTACTCTGGTCTCGACAACAGAGTTTAAAGAGCTTCAACGTATTCAAAAAGAGGTCGGCGCAGAGATGAAATTAGAGACGCTCAAACTTATAGGTGATGTTGAAGTTCAAATAGGCTTGCCATTGTTAGAATCTCAAGTTAGAGACGTATTTGTTCATTCAGATGCCACAGAGTTTATTGACAGCATGGAAGATATGGATTACCATGAGTTTGTTGAACGTGTGGTTTCTCTATTGTTGGAACAAAAAATATCAAGTGCTGATCAGATAGGATTTGATGAAAACACTGTTAATTCGATGATGAATAAGTATCAAGATGAACAAAAAGTAGCACGGCAAAATAATCGTAAAAAAAAGAGACGCTAAATTCAGCTTTTTCAAGTAAAAATAGTTAGAATATTGCATAAATTTAGTACAGAAGGTTTTTTATGGCTGAAGTGAATTATGTAGTAGAAGCATTGAAGTTTATGGCACTTGGAATGGGAGTTGTATTTTTATTTCTTTTTATTCTTGTAAAAGTAGTTGAAATTCAAGCTTCACTTATCGCAAAGTATTTTCCAGAAAATACTCCTAAGGTACCTACTCCCCCAGTAGGTAACACAACAGAAGATGAAAATCGTAGAGTGGCTGCGATTATCGCTGCTGTAACAGAATTTCGTAACAAAAAATCATAACATGAAGGTATAAAATGGCAAAAAAATATATTGATGTGATGGACACAACATTTAGAGATGGATTTCAATCTGTCTTTGGTGGTCGTGTTCTCATGGAGGACTTTTTTCCAGCAGTAGAAGCTGCTAAAAATGCAGGAATAAATCACTTTGAATTTGGTGGAGGAGCCAGATTTCAGAGTCTTTTCTTCTACTTGAATGAGAATGCTTTTGATATGATGGATAAGTTTAGAGAGATAGTAGGTCCAGAAGCGAACTTACAAACTCTTTCTCGTGGTATTAACACAGTAATGCTTGAGACAGGGAGTAGAGAGTTGATTGATTTACATGCAAAACTTTTCAAGAAGCATGGAACAACAACCATTAGAAACTTTGATGCTTTAAATGATGTGGACAACTTAGCATACTCTGCTGAGTGTATTAAACGGCATGGTCTAAACCATGAAGCTGTTATTACCATGATGGATTTACCTCCAGGGTGTAAAGGTGCTCACGATGTAGGGTTTTATGAAAAAACTTTAAGAAATATGCTAGATGTAGGAATTGAATTTGATTCACTTTGTTTCAAAGATGCCTCAGGTACAGCCAATCCAAATAAAGTTTATGAAACCATCTCAATGGCTCGAAAACTTTTAGGAGAAGAGGTTCATTTAAGACTTCATACACATGAGACAGCAGGTGTTTCTGTTGCTTCTTACTTGGCAGCTTTAGAGGCTGGTGCAAATGGTATTGATATGGCAGCATCTCCTGTTTCAGGTGGTACTTCACAGCCAGATATTTTGACCATGCTTCATGCAGTTAAAGGTACCAACTATAATCTTGGTGATTTAGAACTTACTAAGATTCTAAAATATGAAGAGCGACTACAAGAGTGTCTAGCAGAGTATATGATTCCACCAGAAGCGACTCAGGTATCTCCTCTTATTCCTTTCTCTCCAATGCCAGGTGGTGCTTTGACAGCGAACACACAGATGATGAGAGATGCTGATACTTTAGATAAATTTGATGAAGTAATTGCAGCGATGAAAGAGGTTGTTGAGCGTGGTGGGTATGGTACATCTGTAACCCCTGTAAGTCAGTTCTACTGGCAACAAGCTTATGCAAATGTTATGTTTGGCGACTGGAAGCAGATTGCTCCTGGTTATGGACGTATGGTTCTTGGTTACTTTGGTAAAACACCAGTTGAAGCAGATGCAGAAATTGTTAAACTTGCATCTGAAAAGTTAAAGCTTGAGCCAACAACTGAAAACCCTTTAGATATAGCAGATAAAGAAGTGACTAAATCAATTGCTTACTGGACAAAAGTTTTAGAAGATGAAGAGTTAGCAACGACCGAAGAGAACATCTTTATTGCAGCGTCATGTGATCAAAAAGGTATTGCGTTCTTAAAAGGTGATGGTCCTTTAATGATCAGAAAAGGTAAAAATAATCAAAATTGTGGAGAAGAAGAGATGAGTGGAAGTTATACAGTAGTAGTAGATGGTAAGAGTTATAGTGTTCAAGTAGCAGAGGGTGATGCTGAAATTACAGTGGCACCAACATCAGCAGCTCCAGTTGCAGCAGCTTCGGCAGCACCAGCTGTAACAGGAGGAAAAGGTTCTATTGAAATTAACTCTCAAACACCAGGTAATGTTTGGAAGATTTTAAAATCAGCAGGAGATTCTGTAAACGAAGGTGAACAGATTATGATTCTTGAAGCGATGAAAATGGAAATTGACATTGTTGCTGACAAAGCAGGTGTTATAAAATCTATTGATGTAAATACAAATGATGCTGTAATAGACGGACAGCTTCTTGCTACAATGGAGTAAATCATGAAAATTAAACAGATTTTCATCTCTCTTATTTTTGCCATGTTTGCTTTGACCTCAGTGGTTCAAGCAAGTGGAGATGATGTTGCGATACCAGTTGTGGCTGAAGAGAGTGCAGAAAAAAAAGTATATGAACCCAAAACTCTTGCTGAACTAGCAGGAAGTTGGTGGCAAACCACAGGTATTAATGCCATTATTGATGTGAACGATGGAGAGACGACCTCTGACCCTAAAGGTGCTGCCTATGAGCATGAGATGGATTGGTTTGAATCTTCATTGGGACGTATTATTATGATACTCATTGTATTTGTACTTTTCTATTTGGCGATTGCTAAAAACTTTGAGCCACTCTTACTTATTCCTATAGCCTTTGGTGGTTTACTCGCCAATATCCCTCTAGCAGGAATGGGTGGAGAGCATGGAATGTTGGGTATTATCTATAATATGGGTATTGCCAATGAGTTCTTCCCTCTGCTTATCTTTATGGGTGTTGGTGCCATGACAGACTTTGGTCCACTCTTAGCAAACCCTAAAACAGCCATGCTTGGTGGAGCTGCACAGTTTGGTATCTTTGGTGCGTTGGTTGGTGCTGTTGTGATTGGATTTGATATTCAAGATGCCTCAGCTATCTCTATTATTGGTGGGGCAGATGGTCCAACATCAATATTTATTGCCAATAGACTAGCACCTGATATGTTAGGTGCGATTGCAGTTGCTGCCTACTCATATATGGCTTTGGTACCTGTTATTCAGCCTCCAATAATGAGAGCTTTAACAACAAAAGCTGAACGTGTTATCGTAATGAAGACGACCAGAAAAGTACATAGATTAGAGAAATTGATTTTCCCTATAGTTGTACTTATGTTGGCACTTTTACTCTTACCTGAATCTGCTCCACTGATTGGTGCATTTGCATTTGGTAACTTTGCTAAAGAGTCAGGTGTTGTTGACAGATTAAGTGATACCATGCAAAATTCTTTAATTAACGTTGTAACTATTTTCTTGGGGCTGGGTGTTGGTTCAAAACTGGCAGCAGATAAGTTCTTGGTTTTAGAAACAATGGGAATTATGGTTATTGGTCTTATTGCATTCTCTGTTGGTACAGCTGCAGGGGTACTTATGGCGAAGGTTATGAATAAGTATTCAAAAGAGCCTATTAACCCACTTATTGGAGCAGCAGGAGTTTCTGCTGTACCAATGTCAGCACGGGTTGTATCTAAAGTTGGTTCAGAAGAGAAACCTGGAAATGTATTGCTTATGCATGCAATGGGTCCAAATGTTGCAGGTGTTATCGGTTCAGCTGTTGCAGCTGGTGTCTTGCTTTCAATATTTAAATAATAGCTTTAAGTAAGTTGCTTAATATCTATTCAATAGTATAATTTTAATAAGTTATACTTATTGGATGGTAAAGTAGATTGTTCCATATGGTAAATTAAATGAGACGGAACTCTTCTCTTTTTATTTGCTATATTTGGTTATGTTGTTTTAATCTTTTAAAATTAGCAAAATAGAACATTATAAAAATTAAAGGTACATAAAATGAGCATCCGTACACCAAATGGTCTTGATGAATTAGGACTTGAAAACATTGCTAATGTTTACTACAATTTAAGTTACGATGAACTTCAGGCACATGAAGTCAATAAGAATGAATGTAAAATTTCATCAACAGGTACAGCAATGTGTGATACTGGTATCTTTACAGGTCGGAGTCCTAAAGACAAATATTTTGTAGATCAAGCACCATCAAATGAACATATTTCTTGGGGTAAAATTAATAAAAAAATTGATAAAGAGACGTTTGATAAACTTTTTGATTTAACCAAAGAAGGGCTTTCTGGTAAAAATATTTATATCATGGATGTTTACGCTGGAGCGAGTGTAACGAGTAGAAAATCAATTCGTTTTATTTCCGAAATAGCATGGCAAGCACACTTTGTAAAAAATATGTTTATTCGTCCAACAGAAGAAGAGTTAGAGACGTTTGAGCCAGATTTTGTGGTTTATAATGCATGTAAAACAGTAAATGAAGACTACAAAGCTATGGATTTAAATTCAGATGTCTATGTATGTTTTAATGTAGAAGATAATGTTTCTATTATTGGTGGTACATGGTATGGAGGAGAGATGAAAAAAGGTATCTTCTCGATGATGAACTACTGGTTACCATTAGAGGGTAAACTCTCTATGCACTGTTCTGCAAATGTTGGAGATGAAGGTGATGTGGCTCTCTTCTTTGGTCTTTCAGGAACAGGAAAAACAACACTTTCAACAGATCCAAAGAGAGCATTGATTGGTGATGATGAGCATGGTTGGGATAGTAATGGTGTCTTTAATTTTGAAGGTGGATGTTATGCCAAAGTTGTCAACCTTGACCCTAAAAGTGAGCCAGAAATTTTTGCTGCCATTAGAAAAGATGCACTTTTAGAGAATGTTGTTTCAGCTGAAACAGGAGAAGTAAACTATGAAGATATTTCCAAAACTGAAAATACCAGAGTTTCATACCCAATAGAGCATATTGAAAATCATAAAGAGGATTTACAAGCTGGACATCCAAATAACATTATCTTTTTGAGTTATGATGCATTTGGTGTATTGCCTCCTGTATCTAAGTTAACTAAGGAACAGGCGATGTATTACTTCTTAAGTGGTTATACTGCTAAAGTTGCAGGAACAGAGCGTGGTATTACAGAACCTGTAACGGCATTCTCAGCTTGTTTTGGTGAGGCATTCTTGCCATTACACCCAACAGCTTATGCAAAGTTACTTGGTGAAAAAATAGATGAACATGGTGTTAATGTATATTTGGTGAACACTGGTCTTAATGGTGCTGGAAAAAGAATGAGTATTAAAGATACAAGAGCATGTATAAATGGTATTTTAAACGGTTCTATTAACAATGCAGAGTTTGATACCTTACCTATCTTTAATCTTCAGTTTCCAAAAGCTTTAGATGGTATAGTAGATAATAGTATTTTAAATCCTAAAAATACATGGGAGAGTGAAGAGAAACTCAATGAAACTTTAAAAAATCTTGCAGGGAAATTTATTGAAAACTTTGACCGTTATAATGATAATGGTTCAGAGTTTGATTACTCAACAGCAGGTCCACAGCTTTAATATAAAGCTTTTTTAACGAAGTATGAATCCTTGTGATTCATACTTCGTTGCTCTCTTTTTATATCGACACACTTAGTTTTTTATATTGAACCTACAAAAATGGTTAAAGGTGAAGTTGGAAAAAGAGGAGCTTATGCTCCTACAACCTTCATTCCTCTAATAGTATGTTCCAAAAAGAGTCCCAATAGAATCAGTAAAGAGATTCCTGCTGGTTTACTGTAGAGCTTATTTGAAGTAATATAAATAAGCATAATCGTAGCAGCTGTCATGAGTGAAATATCAAAGACATGTTCTACTAAAGAAAAATTTAAATCATTGACGAGTGCTGCAGCTCCTATAACCATACTGATGTTGGCTAAGTTAGAACCGATAATATTTCCTATTGCCATCTCAACTTTACCTTTTAATGCAGCAGATACTGAGACTATAAGTTCAGGTAAAGAGGTTCCAAAACTAATTAATACAACACCTATGATCCATTCACTAACACCAAAACTTTTTGCAATATTAGAGGCAGAATCAATAGCAAAATGTGCACCAAGAATAACAATAGTGAATCCTACAAGAAGCAGAGATATACTTTTTAACCATGAAAAGTCTTTCTTTAAATCTTCATCTATCTCTTCCATCTCTATGCTTTTGGCATCTTCAAGAAGAAACATTAAGTAGGCAATCATAAGTGCCAACAGTAAAATGGCATCAAATTTAGTGATGGTTCCATCTATACTCATTAATAAAAAGAGTAGAACGGGTAGGAGTGCCCAAATACTGTCTTTTGCAAAGAAGTCACGATTGGAAGTAAAACGTTTGGAAATTAGGAAAATAACGGCTAAAACAAGGGTAATATTCATAATATTACTACCCACGGCATTGGCTATCGCCATCTCTGCTTTACCATTGGCACTTGCAGCAATACTTGCAGCCATTTCAGGTAATGAGGTTCCCAATGCTATTAGTGTTGAACCAATAACAAACTCAGAAATATTAAAACGTAATGCAATACGTTCACTTTGGTTGATAATAAAATCAGCCCCGAAAATTAGCCCACCCATGGCTAAAATAAATATAACAAAATCCATTAAGATCCTTCTGTTCTTACAATTAAACTTTTTGGAAGATTCATTTTTTTAATGATGGCTTCCTCTTTTTCTCTCATCTCTCCATTATCTTCTTCATGGTCATGCCCCAAAAGGTGGAGTAGTCCATGAATAAAGAGTAGGGTAAACTCGTCATCTGCACTGTGATTTAACTCTACAGCTTTTTTGTGAATAAAATCAGCAGAGATTACAATTGAACCTAAAGGCATAATATCATTTTGTATGATCATATCATTTTCAATTGGAAAACTCAATACATCTGTTGCTACATCTTTCCCTCTGTACGCTTTGTTGTATTCTTGAATGGTAAAATTATAGCAAACAATTAAGTCAATGTCTCTAGTTGTATGCTCTTTTACAATATCTTCGATAACTTGTGTATTTATGGCAAAATTTGTGAGATTATTAATATTTAACATAAGAAAATTTTACCGAAAAATAGGTAAAATACGTTTAAAAAAGGTACTAATTTTATGAAAATGGCTGTATGTATTATATCAGGTGGAATGGACAGTGCATTAGGGGCAAAAATTGCACAAAAAGAGGGTTATAAACTGATAGCATTACATTTTAATTATGGACAAAGAACCGAAAAAAAAGAGCTTGACTCATTTAGAAAAATCTCTAAAAAGTTAGGATGTGTAGAAAGTTATGAGATAGACCTAGACTTTTTCAAACAGATAGGAGCCTCAGCATTAACGGACAGTAGCATAGAAGTTCCAACAGGAGGAGTAGAGTCAGGAGTACCCATAACTTATGTACCTTTTAGAAATGGAATTTTTATCTCTATATCCACAGCTTTAGCTGAAAAACATGGAGCAGAAGCACTTTTTATAGGTGTGGTTGAAGAGGACAGTTCTGGTTATCCTGATTGTCGTGACAGTTACATAAAATCTATGGAAATATCTATTAATTTAGGAACAAAAGATGAGACCAAACTACAAATAAAAATGCCACTGGTGCATATGCAAAAATCAGAAATAGTGAAAAAGTCTATAGAGTTGGGTGTTCCATTAGAAGATACATGGTCATGTTATAAAAATGAAGATAAAGCATGTGGCGTGTGTGACAGTTGTAGGTTACGTCTGAATGGATTTAAAAAAGCAGGTATTCAAGACCCGATTGAATATATGTAGGTCGGGATGAGGGCAACCCGACCTACAAAAAATCATTTTTCAATGCATTCTTATCCACTACTCTTTCTCTATCAGTGCAATCTTGTCTGGAGTTTTCTCATGAGCTATCTCTAACAGCTTTCTTACAGAGTTTATATTTGTACTATTTTGCATTGTCTATCTCCTTGATTCCTAAAGTCCAAATTTCATAGTTTCTATCGGTTATAACATTTAAGGACAATAGAGTTTAAAATATTCTCTGTTAATAGCCTCGTTTAGTTCTGAATACTCTGCACAGACTCTCTCTACATATTTCCAATAGAGAAATACTTTGTCTAAAATTAACGGTTATGTTAGAGATACGAAGATTACTAAAACGATAGATGCTGGTGGC
>LBBO01000004.1_pt15 | contig 22452 bp, 22 predicted proteins | sample 329191 | NCBI WGS metagenome assembly LBBO01 (sample SAMN03174413, study PRJNA266758) | hydrothermal vent metagenome | biome: marine hydrothermal vent; feature: marine hydrothermal vent chimney; material: microbial mat material; isolation source: microbial mat from marine hydrothermal vent chimney...
AATAGCGATATTGGTTGATTTGAGACTTAATTGTACGGTACTACCTACCTGTAACTGTTCACCGAGTTCCAAACTTACCATCTTAACTATCTGACTGCCTAACGTAAAAGTGACCAAGTGTAGACTCTCTATATGTTCTATCGTTTTAACGGTGGCTCTAAATTGATTCATGGAATAATATACCCAAACTCTTTAAATATCTTCTCTGCTTTTTTAGAAAAAATAAATGCATAAAAGGCTGAAACCTCTGCAGATTTTTCACCCTTTTTTAAAATGACAATGCCTTGACTAATAGGCGTGTAGAGTTTTGGGTCAACCTCTACCCAGTTCTCACCCTCTTTAAAGTGTGACATTTGAGGACTGTAGAGCGAAGACTTAGCGATAAAACCTAAATCAGTTGCTTTTACTGCATAGGTAACTGTTTGAGAGATGGACTCGCCATAAACAAATTTACTTTTTATCTCATCATAGAGTTTTGCATTTTTTAGTGCTTCAACAGTGGCGATGCCATAAGGTGCTGTTTTTGGGTTGGCAATGGCTATTTTTTTAATAGTAGCATTTTTTACGGCTTCAATCCCTTTAGAGAGGTCATACTTTTTTGTTGAAACCATAGCCAATGACCCTTGGGCATAAACCAAAGGTCTAGTAACGGCAAACCCTTCATTGTAAAGTATTTCAGGGTACATCATATTGGCTCCCATAAATATCTGATAAGGAGCTCCATGTTTAATCTGTGCTGTTAGTTTCCCTGTGCTTCCCAATATTATTTGTACTTTGGTATTGGGGTAAAGTTTGTTGAACTCTTTTTTTAGGTCATTTATGGCGTAACTTACATTGGCTGCTACGGCTATTCTAATAGTTTCGGCACTAAGTGAACTACATAAAACGACTAGAAACAGTAACTTTTTTAATTTCATTTTTTTCCTTGAATAAAAGTAGGACTAAAATCTCTACTTCCGAATATGGATAGTTTAACCTTATATGCTTTAATACTCTAAAGTAAATCACCATTATGTTATAATTCGAATAATTAATGTGAACAGACTTCACAACCCCAAAAATCAATTTAATCAAAGAAGAAAAATAATGAGAATTAACAAGTATATCTCACACAATAGCAAGTATTCACGCCGTGAAGCAGACAAACTTATAGAAGCTGGTGAAGTCTTCGTAAATCGTAAAAAAGTAGAAGATTTCGCCTATGATGTCAAAGAGGATGATGAAGTCTCCATAAATGGACTGCACGTTAAAGAGCGTACTGAACTCACCATGATAGTCTTTAACAAACCAAAAGGAACCCTCGTAACCCGTAAAGATGACCGTGGAAGAACCACCATTTTTCATAAGCTTCCTGGTAAATTTAGACATTTTATTCCCGTAGGACGACTGGACTTTGCTTCGGAGGGGCTTTTACTGCTTACTGATTCTCCCACTGTGGCTGAGGTTATGATGCGTGGTGATTTAAACCGTACCTACAACATTAAAATAGATAAACCTTTTTCACCTGAAATGGAAGAGGCAATGCGTGAAGGTCTTATACTTGATGATGCCCGTGCAGGTGGACATGAGAAGTCTAAAATTTACGGCATGGAGTTTGAACCTTTTGTTCACTATGAGATTCGTAATGCAGGTGCAAACTTTACCAAACTCAGAGTCACCATTGCCGAGGGTAAAAATAGAGAGTTACGTCGTTTCTTTGGACACTTTGAAGCCAATGTTCTGGACCTAAAAAGAGTAGAGTTCGGGGGTATTGAGCTTAACAACCTACCAACAGGAAAAACCCGTTTCTTTACACGTAAAGAGTATGATGATACACACAAATACCTAAAGATGATACGACAGATAGAAGCCCAAGAGAAAAAAGAGGAAGAGGACAGAGTTAAAGCTGAACGCCTTAAAGAGAAACGAAAAAACCAAACAGAAGACCAAGCACGACGTGAAGCAAGTGCCGAGAAAAAACGTTTGGCAGAGATTAGACAAAAAAACTCAAATAGAAATAACCCCAATAAACAAAATAAGAAGTTCTAATGTCTTTGGCACTAAAGTACCGACCAAGCAGACTTGATGAAGTGATTGGTCAGGAACATCTTTTAACCAAAGGTGAAGTGCTACGAACCCTTATAGAAAAAAACAAACTGCTTCACTCTTTTTTTTATGGTCCTCCAGGGTCGGGGAAAACCACCCTTGCACGGATTATTGCTAAAGTGCTTCAACGACCCTTTTATGAACTCAATGCCACCACCCTAAAAGTGGAAGATTTACGAAAAATCTTTAAGACTTATACCAATGCTTTAGAAAAACCCCTTATATTTATAGATGAAGTACATAGACTTTCTAAGAACCAACAAGAGGTTCTGCTTCCTTTTATGGAAAATAACGCTGCTTTAGTGATTGGGGCTTCAACTGAAAATCCTTACTATTCACTCACCTCTGCCATGCGTTCACGTTCTCACCTTTTTGAACTTAAACATGTGAATAACTCTGCTTTACGTGAACAACTTGAAATGATTATGGAAAAAGAGCTTATTCACATAGATGAAGATGCCAAAGATTTTTTAGTAACTTCATCTTCTGGTGATGTACGTGCCATGTTGAACTTGCTCGAATCTGCTGTGGCTTTAGGTTCTGAAATAACCTTAGAAAAACTCAAATCTATTCGCCCTTACGCCTTACAAGCAGGAAGCTCAGAAGCTGATAGTCACTACGACCTAGTCTCTGCCATGATAAAGTCTATAAGAGGCTCTGACATCGATGCTGGAATCTACTACTTGGCACGTTTGATTAATGGTGGTGAACCTGCTGAATTTATCGCACGACGTTTATGCATACTCGCCTCGGAAGACATAGGTAATGCCAACCCTCATGCATTAAACTTGGCTTCTTCAACTCTAAACATCGTAAAAATGATAGGTTACCCAGAAGCACGAATATCTTTATCTCAACTGGTAATTTATTTGGCTTCTTCTCCTAAGTCCAACACTGCTTATATGGCGATAAACTCTGCACTATCTGCCATACAAGCTGGAGAGATTCACCCCATACCTGCCAATATAAAACATGATAAAATTAATTACTTGTACCCTCATGATTATAATGGTTGGGTTGAGCAGAATTATATGAATAAGAGTATGAAATTTTATGAGAGTTCTAATATGGGGTTTGAGAAGACTTTGAGTGAATGGGCAAAGAAAATTAAAAATAGTTCATATAAATATTGAAACTAAGATATTATTCAGTATACTATGAAGCATTAACATTTAATTAAAAAAAACTAAAGTATTATCAATGAAAACATATCTACTATCATTTTTTTCTAGTGGTCACGCTAGAACCATATTAGCAAAAAAAAACATTATTATCTCTTTATTTATTAAAATACTCTCTATGATCATTATGTTCATAATGGTATCCTTATCTATTGAGTACTTAGGTAAAGAAGCTTATGGACTATGGATTCTAATATCAAGTGTTTTGGTTTGGACGGACCTATTTGACTTTGGTTTAACCAATGGACTAAGAAATAAACTGACCGAATCATTGGCATCACCAACCAACTGTCCCCAAACCGATAAAAATATGATTTCAGCGACTTATGCGATGATGCTTATCATATCAACTATAATCTTTATAGTCATCAGTATGGTTATCTATTCTGTTAACTGGAAAAGCCTATTCAATATTGAAATGTTTACAAATCCAGAGATTCAACAGCTACTTCTAATAATATTCCTTGCTTTTTCCATCAATCTATTTTTAAAACCTGTACATGCTATTCTCAATGCTCTACAGTGGCCCTCCGTAGTATTGGTTTTTTCACTTGTTGCAGCAATATTATCCTTAGCAGCACTCTATCTATTGTTCTATATACAGATAGAAAGTAAGTTATTAATCTATACAACAATGATGTCATTTTTACCTGTACTTGTGATGATTATAGGCTCCATCGTTCTGTTTAAAAACAAGTTAAAAAGATTTAGACCCAATATGAAAAATATTGATTTTAAGTTGGCTAAAGAAGTAAGCACCTTAGGTAATGCATTTTTTATCATTCAACTTGCTGGACTTATAATAGCACAAACAGACAATGTCATTATAGCCTCCTTATTTGGTACAGAGAGTGTTACAGACTACAATATTGTTTTCCGATACTTTAGTCTATTTATTATTGGTACAGCTATCATGATAACACCTTTTTGGAGTGCCTTTACCGATGCTTACATAAAAGAAGATTTTAACTGGATAAGAGAATCCATCAATAAACTACTACTGATAATTTCAGCATTTTCCATTGTTGTTATTATTTTTGTAATTTATTCAGATGATGTCTACAAACTTTGGATTAATGAGAATATCAATATCCCTATAGAACTCTCAATTTCTATGGGAATATATGTTGTAATATATAGTTTTTCAAATGTTTTTATCTACTTTGTCAATGGAACTGGTCATATTAAGTTACAAATGTACATAGGTTCAGCAATGGCCATACTCAACATTCCTCTCTCCTATCTATTTGCCTCTACTCTTGGATATGGTGTCACTGGAGTTGTTATAGCTACAAGTATCTGTACAGCTATGCCTGGTATATTTTCATATGTTCAATATCGTAAAATTATGAATGCCTCGGCAAAAGGAATCTGGAAAGCATAACATTTTTAATTATAAAATAGAATTTGCTTCAAACATTGGCTATAAGAGTTTTTTTGATATAATTATTACTTTATTTAAATATTAAAAAATTTAAATAACTTTAAAAGAAGGTTTTTCGTGTTAAAAAAAAATATGGTGGTGGTTACACCTGTATATAAAAAAGAGATTTCTGAAAATGAATATTTATCCATAAAGTCTGCTCAGCTACATTTAGAAGATTATGACAAGGTTATTATTTCACCTAAAAAACTTTCAAAAGATCAGGAGTTTATTGATAGATGGAATAAGTACGGTTACACAATCCTCTTTCTTGACGATAAATTTTTTCTTAATGTATTAACATACAATCAAATGATGATGAATAAAACTTTCTATAAACAGTTTTCTTCTTATGAATATATGTTAATCGTACAATTGGATGTTTTAATATTTTCCAATTCATTAGATTATTGGATGGACAAAAAGCTTGATTATGTAGGTGCCCCTTGGGTTGCTAACGACCTTCATGGTTTACGATTTAACTTTACTGGTAACGGTGGATTATCTCTACGAAAAATAGAAACATTTATTGCCGTACTTGAATCAAATGATTTTTTTGAAAAAACTGACTATTTTGAGTTCTTACCAATAAATAACTATCTCACAAACCTCATTATTCTTAAATTACTATTTAAACTCAAACTTACAAAATACTCTACACATCTATTTAGATTCCTATATCAAGGTCAAGAGGATTATTTTTGGGCCTACTATGCACCTTTCTTTGTTCAAGAGTTCAAAGTAGCCAACGTAGAAGATTCTCTTGCCTTCGCTTTTGAACGGTATCCAGAATTCTGTTTTGAAGAAAATAATCACGTTATGCCATTTGGTGTTCATGCTTGGGAAAAATATAATCCAGAATTTTGGAAAAAGCATAAAGCCAGTCTATTTCAATCTTCAGAAATATCCATATAAAAAAGCTACTACATAAATTTTCTATCTAATTCTTTAGCCTATTGTTATATAATACAAAAAAGACAATTAAGGAGTTCAGATGAAAAATATTGGGGTTATTGGTACCGGTTTTATAGCAAGGGGTTTAGTCAACTTACTAAACAACAGCCGTGAATACAAATTGAGTGGGATTTTAACACGAACAGATGTCTCAACTAGAACAGACTTTCCAAGAGTAGAACTCTTAACAAACTCTCTCGATTATTTAATTGACCATTCAGACTTAATTGTTGAGTGTTCAGGTGATGCCATCTATGCAACAGACTCTATTTCTAAAATTTTAGAAGCATCCCTACCTGTTGTTACAATGAACACAGAGTTTCATATTACAGCTGGATCATACTTTATAGATAAAGGCTTGATTACAGAAGCTGAAGGGGATCAACCTGGATCATTGGCCATACTTAATGAAGAGATCATAGCAATGGGCTTTAAACCATTGGTTTATGGAAATATCAAAGGCTTCCTCAATCAAAACCCAACAGCTGATGACATGAAGTTCTGGTCAAATAAATCTGGAATTAGCCTAGATATGGTGACATCATTTACAGATGGTACAAAAGTTCAAATGGAACAGGCTCTGGTTGCGAATGGCTTAAATGCCAATATCAGTAAACAGGGACTCATTGGCTTGGCTGAAGATGATATGCAACTTGGTGGAGATGAATTGGCAAAGTATGCAAAGGAGATTGGTGAGCCTATAAGTGACTATCTCTTATCTCCTAAACTGCCAGCTGGTGTCTTTATCGTTGCAGAACATGATATAGAACAGAAAGAGCAACTACAATACTACAAAATGGGTAAAGGTCCATTCTATGTAATAGAACGAACCTTTCACTTATGCCATTTAGAGATACTAAAAACCATTAAAAGAGTTTTCAATGGAGGAGGTGTACTTCTTGACAACAGTAGAACACCTCGTATCAGTGTAGGTACCATTGCAAAAAGAAATCTCAAAAAAGGTTTAGAAATTAAAAAAGGAATTGGAAGTTTTGATGTACGTGGAGAAGCTCTACGTATAGTTGAAAATAAAAACCATTTACCCATGGGACTTTGTGCAAATATTGTATTAACAAGAGATATTAAAGAGGGAGAACTTATCACTTTTGATGATATTGAAGTAGCAGAGAGTTTAGCTTTAACAGCTTGGAAAGCAACGGTTAATCTTGCTATTTAAAAGTTCAAGATTATAACTGAGTTATAATCTTTCATGGGCAAACATGCCCATGATACAAACTACTTAGAGTTCTTCTTATCTCTAGCCAATCTTTTTCTTACAACTGGGTCAAGAGACTTTTTACGAATTCTTATAGAAATTGGTGTAATCTCAATAAGCTCATCATCTTCAATCCACTCCATAGCAGATTCAAGTGTGATTTGTCTAGGCTTAACAAGCTTAACAGCTTCATCAGTACCTGATGTTCTCATGTTGGTAAGTGCCTTACCTTTAAGTGGATTAACATCAAGATCACCTGGACGTGCCGACTCACCAATAACCATTCCTGAGTAAACTTTATCTTGTGCATTAATAAACATAACACCACGTGCTTGAAGGTTAAAAATTGAGAAAGCAACTGCTTCGCCATCATCCATAGAGACCAATGCACCAGGTGTTCTACTTTGAACAGAACCACTATAAGCTCTGTATTCCAAATAAGAGTGGTTCATGATCCCCTCACCTTTTGTATCGGTAAGAAATTCACTTCTAAACCCAATAAGACCACGTGCAGGAATTTCAAACTCTAAACGCACTGTACCATCAGGCATTGGTGTAAGTTGTGTCATGTTTGCTTTTCTTTTTCCAAGTTTTTCAATGGCAACCCCTTGAAACTCTGCAGGAACATCAACAACCAAGTGTTCAAATGGCTCCATTTTTACACCATTCTCTTCTTTAGTAACAACCTCTGGTCTAGCCAACATAAACTCAAAACCTTCACGTCTCATATTCTCTGCTAAAATACCAATCTGTAGCTCGCCACGACCAGAAACTTTAAAAGAAGCATCTCCCATAGGCTCCATACGCATAGCGATGTTGGTCTCCATCTCTTTTGCAAGTCTCTCTGCAATTTTATTTGAAGTTACATGCTTCCCCTCTTGTCCAGCTAAAGGTCCATTGTTTACAGACATAACAACTGAAAGTGTAGGCTCTTCAACGTGCATTGGGTCAAGTGCTACAGGGTTAGACTTATCACAAATAGAATCTCCCACATCAATGTCAGCAAAACCAGCAATGGCTACAATATCTCCTGCTTCTGCTTCTTGAATCTCATATCTATCAAGACCTTTAAAACCGATAAGTTTAGAGATTCGTGATTTGGATTTTTCGCCTGAAGCTTTAACCAATAAGTACTCGTCACCTTTTTTAACTTTACCATTGAAAATACGAGTAATTCCAATACGACCCACAAAGTTATCGGAGTCTAGTGTAAATACTTGAGCTTGTGTATCAGCATCAGGAGAACCTTGTGGATAAGGAACCTTCTCAATAATTGCCTCAAACAGTGGAGTCATATCTTTATTTTCATCTTCCATCTCCCATTTAGCATAACCATCTCTAGCAGCTGCATAAAGTACAGGGAATTCAAGTTGATCTTCATTGGCATCAAGAGCAACCAAAAGGTCAAATACTTCGTCCATTACTCTATCTGGGTCAGAACCATCTTTATCAATTTTATTAATAACAACCACAGGAATAAGACCAAAACCAATTGCTTTTTTCAAAACAAATTTAGTTTGAGGCATAACGCCCTCTTGTGCATCAACCAAAAGAAGTACACCATCAACCATTTTAAGAACACGTTCAACTTCTCCACCAAAATCGGCGTGACCAGGAGTATCAATAATATTAATCTTATGATCTCCGTAAGTAATAGCAGTGTTTTTAGAAAGAATGGTAATTCCTCTCTCTTTTTCGATGTCGTTAGAGTCCATGGCTCTCTCTGTAACCTCTTGATGGTCTGCGTATGTACCAGACTGTTGTAGAAGTTGATCTACAAGTGTTGTTTTCCCGTGGTCAACGTGAGCGATTACGGCGATGTTTTTGATTTTTTGCATTAAAGGTTTCCTATAGTATGAATAAATTACGCGAATTATATCGAAAAATTATTAAGTCACTAAACCCTACTCAGTTTTAGAGAAAATTAAGATTTTATTCCATGAAGAGTTGTTATAATCTTTTCGAATACTTTAGGAGCTTTTTATGAAAATCACCCTTATGCACCATACCCCTTTAGATATCTGTGCACATGCCATTCGTACTTGCTGGCAGAGTTTTGACAAAAGTGATGAAGGTGGAGAGAAAGATAAAGCACTTATCGATCGTGTTGGTAATAAATATAAACATGCTTCTACTTTAGAGCATTTGGTTTATACATTTTATATATCAGGTGTCTCTCGTGCTTTACTTCAGGAGTTGGCCAGACATAGAATGGCAAGTCCTAGTGTTAAAAGTACCCGTTACACCCTCAAAGAGCTTAAAAATGCTGAACCTTTTGATGAAAATGACTATAAAGGGGCAGAAAAGTTTATTGTTTTAACAGAAAACGAATTGGTAGATACAGCATCTATAAAAGCCTTAAACAATCTTCAAGCCATTCTAAAAGAGGGTGTAGGTAACGATCTTGCAAAGTTCTGTCTTCCTGAAAGTTACAAAACAGAATTAACATGGACCATCAATGCACGAAGTCTACAAAACTTTATTGAGCTTAGAAGTAATAAAGCTGCATTATGGGAGATTCAAACCTTGGCAAAAGAACTTTACGCTCTCCTTCCTACAGAGCATCAATATCTATTTCAAGAGAAAATTTACAAGAAAGAACAAGATTAAGCATTCTTTAATAAAACCTTAATTTAATAACTAATTTGTTATCTATTCAAGAAGCTCCTTAATCTCTTTGTGCTATAATTGTTGATATTTTATTATTTAAGGAGATTTCAATTATGAAATTAACAAATTCAATCGTAGCATTTATTGCATTAACAAGTATCAGTTTTGCTGGTGGTGACATTATCGAACCAGTATTTGAACAAGAAGCCGTAGTAGTTCCGGTAGAACCTGTAGTAGAACCTGTAGTAGAACCTGTAGTAGCTCCCGTAGTTAAAGCTGCACCAGTTGTAGTTGCACCAGTTGTAGCTGAGGCACTGGGTCTTTACATCGCAGGTGGTCTTACAGATATCGCTGAAAGAGCTGATGATAGAGCCAACTTATTTGCTGATGAAGATGATCAAGACATACAAGTTGGTTTCACAGCAAGACTTGGTTATGACTTTATGGATTACCTAGGCGCTGAGCTTAGAGGAACTTTTGGTATTTCTGAAGAGGATGTTGGTAATGATAAACTTAGCCAAGTTGGTGCTTACCTTAAACCAAATTATGATTTAACAGACGACCTTAACCTTTATGGTTTGATTGGTGCTTCTAAAGTAGACTTCGCAAGTGGAGCAGATTCAGAAACTGGTTTATCTTACGGTGCTGGTCTTGATTATGGTATAACGGATAACATCTCTGTATTTACAGATGTTGTTAACTACTTGAAAAAATCAGATAGTCCTTCTGTATGGGGTCTTACAGTTGGTGCTGGGTACCAATTCTAAGAACTTCTCTAGATTACAACCTTTTTTGAAGGTTGTAATCGTTTAACATCTACTCTTATGCTAAAATATCTCTAAAAATTTCACAACTATTTAAGTTTTTATAAATATTTTAAAAACTTCCCATATTTTAACAATCTAATAGGAGATATATCTTTGAGATACTTACTTTTTCTTGGCTTAATGCTATCAACACTCTATTCAACCCAACTGGACAACCGACTCAACTCTATTGTTAACAATGAACCTTATAAGCTTTCTCCAAACAGTAGTGAACAAACTATTATTCGCCAACTTTATGGTATGAACCAAAACAGACCGTTATGGATTGGTCATGCACGCAACCTTAATGCCTTAAGAGAGACCCTTCAAAATCCCTATTTCAACTATAAATATAAAGACCTATATCAAAGTCAAATAGAACAATATACCTACCTCTTACATGATCAAATGAATCTCAATGAAAACGCAAATAATCTGGCTACTCTTGATATTTTATTTACCCGTGCTTATATTGGACTGGCAAACTTTATAGTTCAGTCTGATACTGACTGGGATATGGTTCAAGAGAAAATTTCAGGACTTAAAGCTGCAAAGGATATTTCAGCAAGTTGGGAAATGGTACGTAAAACTTCACCTTCAGCAGGAAGACTTTTTTCGGCCATTACAAGTGAAGATATCGACGGTTTTTTTAGATCCATTACACCTCAACCAGAACTGCATAAAAGTTTAATCAACTCACTACAGTTTTACCGAAACCTTCGTGGATTGCCTCGTATCAAATATGCTAAAAACTTAAAACTTGGTGATCAATATCCATACATTGCTGATATTAAACAACGTCTTATGATTACGGGCGACTTAAGAAATAAAAACAACAGCAGTGACATCTTTGACCAAGAGCTTAAACAAGCACTCTTCAGTTATAAAGAGCGTTTTAAATTGGCACAAAATGGGCTGATTGATAAAATCACGGTCTATTACCTCAATAAGCCCATGAGAGAACATGTAGAAAGTATTGTCACCAACCTTGATAAACTAAAGGTCTTCCCTGATAAATTTCCTAATGAATATATTCGAGTGAACATTCCAGATTTTACGATGGACTATTTCCGTAATAACAACTCTATTTTACATATGAATGCTGTGGTAGGAAGAGATGTGCGACCCACACCTATTTTCTCTTCTTATATGACCTATCTAGAGCTGAACCCAAATTGGAACATTCCTGAAAACTTGGTTCGTAAAGATCTAATTCCAGCACTTCAAGAACATCCAGATTACCTTAAAACACATAATATTCATGCTTTTAAAGGTTGGAAAGCAACGGATGAAATTAAAAACTTTAGCGTAGACAAACTCCTGCCCTACAAAGATGGAGGTGGAATTCCTTACCGTTTTGTTCAATATCCAGGAGACAACAACGCCTTAGGACGTATTAAGTTTATGTTTCCCAACAAATACTCCGTCTATCTTCACGATACCGATAACAAGTCACTCTTTTCACGTCGTTACCGTGTCTACAGTTCAGGATGTATGCGTTTGGAGCAACCCTTTGCACTGCTAGAAGTATTAAAATCACGTCTAAAGTCAGCAGATATTGCATCCATACCCAAATACAGAAACAGTTTAGAGAATAAAGTATTTAACTTTACAGAGAAACTACCTGTGCACACAACCTACTTTACTGTCTTTAGAAAAAATGGTCTTACCCACTTTAGAAAAGATGTTTATGAGTATGATAAGTTCATTCAGAGCTCACAAAAACAGAGGACTAAGACAACGTCACGTAACGCAGTACTCTATTAACTCAAACACCTCCTGTAGAGACCCACTTTTGTCTCTACATAAAATCCCTCTACTCTCTTAAAACCCCTGAAAATTTAACCCTCTGAGCATGTGTAATGGCAACTGCCATCGCATCGGTAATGTCATAAGGCTTGATCTCTTTTTTAATATTTAACAATCGCTTGACCATAAAAGCCACCTGTTCTTTGGTTGACTTACCATTACCTGTAATGGCTTTTTTTACCTGCAGAGGTGTATACTCAGCATAATCTCCTACAGCCAAAAGTATTTTTAAACTTAAGGCTCCTCTAAACTGTGCAAGTTTCAGAACGGTTTGAGGATTGTGGGCATAAAAGATATCTTCTATGGCTACTTCATCGATGCTCTGTGACGCCAATATGGTATCCATACCCGTTATTAACTCCAATATTTGCTCTTTTAGAATCTTTTTTTTAAATTTAACTATTCCAGCCTCAACCAGTGTATACTTTTTACTACTTAATTCTAGTATACAATAGCCTAAATTACGGGTACCTGGATCAATTCCTAATATTTTCATTCACACCTTTATTCACAGTGTGAATAGTTTCATCACACCTTCTTTTAAACCCATATTTTAGCCAACTTTAGCTAATATTTAAAGAATTATTCACATTAAGCATCGGAACAGAATGAACATTGGAAATATGGTATTAAAAAAACTCAAACAAGAAATCAGTAACAAAGAGTGGGAACGATATATTAAAACCTTAAATTATGACGAATCAGCCTCCAGATCAAATGTAGCACAATTCTATGCGCCCAATATGCTGGTGGCCAAATGGATTAAGACAAAATATCAAAATAAGATTGCCCACCTCTTTGAAGTTGAGAACAACATACGTCCCAATGTTATTATCTCCGTTGGAACAGCTCAAAAGTCAACAGTATCCACTCAAAAAAGCCATACAGAAATAGAACAAAAAAATCAAACAAAAAGTACCATTTTAAACCCCTCTTTTACCTTTGAGAGTTTTATTATTGGGGACTCTAACCAATTTGCCTACACCACATCAAAGTCTGTTGCTGAAAAACCAGGTGCCCTCTATAACCCTCTCTTCCTTTACGGTGGTGTAGGCTTAGGAAAAACGCACCTCATTCAAGCCATTGGTAACCACCAAATAGCCATGGGGAAAAAAGTCATCTATACCACCTTTGAACAGTTTATGAACAAGTTTACCTCTCACTTACGCTCACAAACCATGGACAGGTTCCGTGACCACTTTAGAGAGTGTGATGTGCTACTGATTGATGATATTCAATTCCTTTCACGTAAAGAGCAGACGCAAGAGGAGTTTTTTCACACCTTTAACGAACTTCACCAAGCCAAAAAACAGATTGTCATTACTTCAGATCGACAACCCAATAAGATTGCAGGTTTAGTAGATAGACTACGAAGTCGCTTTGAGTGGGGACTTATGGCTGACATTCAACCACCAGGGCTAGAGACTAAAATTGCCATTATTCAAAAGAAGTGTGAGATTGATGGTATCTCCCTAAACCAAGACATTATCAACTTTATCGCTTCCAATATGGGGAACAACATTCGTGAAATTGAGGGTGTTATTATTAAACTCAATGCCTATGCAGGATTGATGAATCAAAAACTTACCTTAGAGTTTGCACAAAATGTGATTAAAGATCAAATCACAGAGAAGAAATCCAATATCACCATAGATGATATCGTTAAACAGGTCTCTAAAGAGCTCAATGTTAAACTCTCAGATATCAAATCTAAAAAAAGAACCAAAGATGTAGTCAATGCCAGACGTATCTCTATCTACCTTACCAGACACCTTACACCCAACTCCATGCCTCAAATTGCTGTCTATTTTGGGATGAAAGACCATACAGCCGTCAGTCATGCCATGAAAAAGATTAATGAAATTATTGATGAAAATGAAAACTTTAAAGTATTACTCGAAGAATTTTCAAATAAAATTAATGAAAATTCATCAAAAATAGATTAATATAATAGATATATTTTTACTTATTTTCTATTAATCTAAAGATATACTAAAAAAAGATATAATTCAACAAGTGAAAATATGTGAAAAACTAAAGGTCCAAAAGCTCCAAGTTAAAGCCCATGGTTATGAGCTTTAGAATATTTTTTCACCTTTTCAACAAGAACTACTACTACCACTACTTATAAAAAAATTAGAACGTAGAAAAAAGGGAGATTAAATGAAAATTCGTGTTAGTAAACCATTGATAGAATCCATACTCATCAATTTGCAACCTTTTTTAGAAAAAAAAGATGCCAGTCAAATTACCTCTCATATCTATTTTGAAACTGTAAATGACAACTGTGTCATAAAAGCAACCGATGGTGAAATTGGTTTAATTATAAAAAGTAGTAAGATGATTATTGAACATGAGGGTAAATTTACAGCCAATGGTAAAAAGCTTTTAGAGATAATTCGTATTTTAAAAGATGATGAAATTGTTCTTGAAAAAATTGCCAACAATTTAAACATTAAACAAAACAAGTCAAAATTTAAATTACCCACATTTAATCCAGATAATTTTCCAACATTCCCACTCATAAATGATAAACCTCAAATAACTTTAGATTCAATCTCTTTAATAAAAGGATTAAAAAAAATATCTTCTGCTATAGATAACAATAATCCCAAGTTTGAACTTAATGGTGCACTACTTGATATTAAAAAAGATTCAACAAAATTGGTTGGTACCGATACACGAAGATTGGCTATTGCTGAAATAATTAACAGCAATGAGCATGAGTTTTCTCTTATCATTCCCAAAAAAGCCATTTTAGAAATTCAAAAACTTTTTCTGGATCAAATTAATATCTATTATGATAATACCAATCTGATTATCAAAAATGAAAACTATTACTTCTTTAGTCGCTTAATAAACGGTAACTATCCAGACTATAGACGAATCATTCCTTCTGAAAGTAAAATTAACCTTTTACTTCCTAAAAAAGAGATGCTTGATGCAATTAAGATGATTACCACCATCTCTCAAGAGATTAAACTCACATTTCAAGAAGAGAGCATTCTATTTAACTCATTAACAGCTGATAACATTGAAGCCAAAACGGAACTTTTACTCCATACAGGATTGAATCAACCATTTGAATTAAATGTAAACTCTCGCTATCTCTTAGATTTTATTGCACAAACTGAAGATCAAAAATTTGAACTTCAATTAAATGAACCAACCTTACCATTTGTTTTAAAAGAGAAACAATTTATTACAGTTATAATGCCAATTATCGCATAAAAAGAGGAAAATTATTAATGCCAATCAATGAAACCAAGTATATTTTTGTAACAGGAGGGGTACTCAGTTCCCTCGGAAAAGGAATTACTGCTGCGAGTGTAGGAACCCTTTTAAAACATTCAGGTCTAAGAGTGGGTGTTCTCAAACTTGACCCTTATATTAATGTTGACCCTGGAACCATGTCACCTTTGGAACATGGAGAGGTTTTTGTAACCAAAGATGGTGCTGAAACAGACCTAGATTTAGGTCACTATGAGCGTTTTCTAGACACCTCTCTGACTCAAAACAACAACTTTACTACAGGTAGAATCTATAAAACTGTTATTGAAAATGAGCGTCAGGGTAAGTATCTTGGTAAAACCATACAGATTGTTCCTCACATTACCAATGAGATTAAAGAGCGAATTGTTGTAGCTGGTGATAAAAAGGATATTCTTATTGTCGAGCTTGGTGGAACCACAGGAGATATGGAGGGAATGCCTTTTCTTGAAACCATTCGTCAAATGAAACATGAGTTTGGAAAAGAGAATGTGATGAACATTCATGTTACCCTTTTACCCTACATACGAACAGCTGGTGAGTTAAAAACCAAACCAACACAACACTCCGTTCAAGAGTTACGACGTATTGGTATTACCCCTCAAATACTTATCTTGAGAGCTGAAGAGAGAATACCCTCTGATATTAAACGTAAAATTGCATTTACTTGTGATCTCGATACCAAATCAGTAATAGAAGCAATTGATGCCCCTACTATTTATGAAGTTCCCTTAAATTTTATGGCACAAGATATTTTAGAGCCTATTGCAAAAGAGCTAAATTTAGGAGAACTAAAACCCGATATGCAACTCTGGACCGATTTGGTACATAACATAATTGAGCCTAAAAAGAAAACCTGTATCGCTTTTGTAGGTAAATATTTAGACCTCAAAGAGTCATACAAGTCATTAACAGAAGCACTTATTCACGCTGGAGCACATCTTGATGCATCTGTTGAGATTAAATGGGTAGACAGTGAAAAAGTAGCCAATAACTCTGCCAAACAATATTTGATTGATTGTGATGGAGTTTTGGTTGCAGGTGGTTTTGGTGAACGTGGTGTTCAAGGTAAAATCGATGCCATTCAGTATGCACGTGAAAACAAAATACCTTTTTTAGGTATCTGTTTGGGGATGCAACTTGCCATGGTAGAGTTTGCACGTAACGTTTTAGGACTTGAAGATGCAACTTCTGTTGAGTTTGATAAGGAGACAGAAAACCCAATTATCTTCTTAATTGATGAGTTTATAGATGCATCAGGTTTAAGACAAGTTAGAACCAGCACTTCACCAATGGGTGGAACCATGCGTTTAGGTGAGTATGAGTGTGATACCAAAGAGGGTTCACACCTACGTGAAGCGTATGGTGCTTCAACCATTTTTGAACGTCACAGACATCGATATGAAGCGAACCCTAAATACCGTGAACTCTTAGAGTCCAATGGTATGGAGATTACAGGTGAGTCTCAAGGTCTCATAGAAGCTGTTGAGATCAAAGATCACCCTTGGTTTTTGGGTGTTCAGTTTCATCCAGAGTTTACTTCTCGTCTTCAAAATCCGAATCCTTCTATTTTGGCTTTTGTTAAGACGGCTTTAGAGAGTAGAGAAAAATAAATTTATATATATTGCGTCGGCTGAAGCCAACCTTACAGGTATCGAACTGAATTAAAGTTTGTTTCTTGCAGGGTTGGCTTTAGCCGACGTTCCTTAAAATAAAAGAGAAACCCATGCCTTACCCACAAACAACCCCACAATCCATAGAAAAACTCTTGCAATCACGTTTTTCAGACGAAGGTTTTTTATCTCTAGCCAATCTTCCTAAGCCTTCAACGTTTAAAGATATGGAGAAAGCGACAACCCGTATAGTTCAAGCCATTCACCAAGGCGAAAAGATTATGCTCATAGGTGACTATGACGTGGATGGGGTCACTTCTACCACACTTATGAAGATGTTTTTTGATGAAATTGGAGTAGAGTTGGAGTGGATTATTCCCAACCGATTTAAAGATGGTTATGGTCTTTCAGCCAATCTTATTCCTCGAATTATTGGTTTTGATTTGCTTATTACGGTAGACAATGGTATCTCTGCGGTTGAAGCATCAAAACTTTGTAAAGAACAAGGGATTGACCTTATTATTACTGACCATCATATTGTTCCCTCTGTTATTCCAGAAGCTTTTGCTATTGTTGACCAAAAACAATCGGACTGCAGTTTTCCTCATGCAGAAGTGTGTGGTGCACAAATTGCTTGGTACCTCATAGCATCTCTTAACACGGCTTTAAATACAAAAGTAGACATCAAGTCATACCTTGGGCTGGTTAGTATAGCCATTATCGCTGATATGATGCCTCTGCAACATATTAATCGTGCGATGGTTCAGGCAGGATTAAAACTCTTAAACCGTTCAGAATTACCTGCCATACGAGCTTTTATGGAGAAGTTAGACAAAGTAGCTCTAAATGCTGAAGATATAGGTTTTCAAATTGCCCCTGTGTTAAACTCTGCAGGGCGAATGGACGATGCAAAATGGTCAGTAGAGTTTCTTCTTAGTCAAAATATATATGATGCCAGAGTACGTCTGGAGCGCTTAATAGACTTTAACAATGAGCGAAAAACAACAGAACAAAGAATCACCGATGAAGCTTTGGCTTTAGTAAACCTCAATGATAAAGTTATTGTAGTGGCAGGTGATGGTTGGCATGAAGGTGTGGTAGGCATTGTTGCTGCACGGGTAGGACGACGCCATGAGAAACCGACCATTATTTTAACCCACAGTGAAAAAGGAGAGCTTAAAGGGAGTGGACGCAGTTTTCATGTCTGTAATCTGTTTAAAATCACAGAACTTTGTCGCCCTCTTCTCAATAAATTTGGTGGTCATGATGCTGCCATTGGCTTGAGTTTGTCTAAAGAGAACTTGGAGCTGTTTAGAAAACAGATTAATAAAAACTATCTGGCAGAAAATTATGATGAGAGCTCTTTTGACCCAGATATTATAGGTGAGTTGAGTTATTCACATATCGATTTTAAATTGGTGAATATGATGAAGTCTTATGAACCTTATGGTCAAGGAAACCCTCGACCAAAATTTATTACAAAAAATGTCAGCATTGAAGATGTGAATGATATGGGAAAAGAGAAAGAGCATCGACGTTTTACTTTTTCACATGAAGGCATAACCCAACAGGGGGTACTCTTTAAGACAAAAGAAGTTTTTCACATAGGGCAAAAGGTTACAGTTATTTATGGAATTAATGAAAATCACTTTAACAACAGAGTAACATTACAGTTGATGGTGGAGAAGATTTATTAACTCTCTTTTTGAAGTGGAGAGTTTACTCCCACCAATTGGTGAGGCTAAAGCCGTCACTACCCCAGACTATTAGACATTTTCCATAAAAACATGACAATTTGACATATTTCAAACTGTTTTTTTTAAACTTTACTATAATCACAGTATGTATCAAAAAAAGAAAGAACGGCTTTACATCTCTGAACTCTTAGATGACCCGTCAGTAACTTACCCTTCCTATTATGCCTTGAGTGCTTCTATGATGAAAAATGAACTGCTACATTATGCCATTACAGTTCTGCACTCTTTGGATTTTGAACATTATGAGCATCCCACTACATATGAAGATATCTTTGCCATGTTTTCAGGGGGAATGTATCCTATTTATAAAGAGATGCATGTGGTAGGTTACTTTGGAGGGAAGATGATGTATCTCGATGCAGGAGGATGGAAAGGTATGCCATGTACTCAAGATGTGTTTAAAATGGAACATTGGATGGTTTGTTAATTGTATTAATCTTTAAATGTCTCTTTATAAAGTTACTTTTTATTATTATGCAGACAAATATTAAATATAAGGAAAATTATTTATGAAGAGACACTTATCACTATTTTTGGGTATGTTTTTGTTTTTAGCCATTGGAATGCATTTTAAAGAGTGGATGAGTCATCCTATTGAACATGTTATAGCCTTACCTCATGCAGGTGCTTATGGACTGGGTATGTTACACCCTTTGGTCTTTGCTTTTGCAGGTTATGTTGTATTGGTTCTACTTATGGCTTTGGGACGTCTGGGTAAAAAAATTTTTTCTCGTTAAAAACGAGAAAAAATGATTAGAGTTGGTGAGGCTGAAGCCATCACTTCCAAACTCTATTATAGATAACTACAACAGTAGTCTGTAATCTCTTTCACGTTTACTTGAAACTTAGAGTTTGCAGGAACATTAAAACTTTCTCCACCTTTAACTCTAATCCACTCATTAGAACCAGCCAATTTATACTCTAGGTCACCAGCAGTAATCTCCATAAGTTCTGCAGCCTCTGTTCCAAACTCAAATTCACCTTTTTGCATATAGCCTAAAGTTTTTCTACTACCATCTGCAAAGCTAACAGTACGAGAAGTTACGGCTCCATCAAAATAACTGTTACCAGCAATAGCTACTGTTACATTTTCAAAATTCATTTTTTTCCTTATTTTTTAAAATTTAATTATTATAACAAGATGAGAGAAAAAAGTGTTCAAAATAAGGGCTTTTTTTATTTTTATTTATAGTAAACGTTAAGATTAGTAGAGAAATGGATTATTTTTGATTTTTAAATTATCTGGTATTAGAAGTAACGGACAAGCACGGGGGCGTTGTCCCTACAGATCTCAATTCTATTGACAACCAATACACTCTTGCGTACGATCTTCAATATCATTTGAAGCCTCAGGAGATTGCGATCTCAAATAGTACGTTGACTTCAAACCAAACTTCCAAGCATTCATGTAAATTTGATTTAAGTATTTACCACTCGCTTTATCAAGTGTAATAAAGATATTCAGTGACTGTCCTTGGTCAATCCATTTTTGACGAATGGCACCAGCTTTAACCAATACATTTTGGTCAAGATCATAACTTGGAGTGTAGTACTCCCAAGTCTCGGGTGACAAGTTGGGGGCAACCACAGGGATAAGACCTGACAAGTTCTCTTCAAACCATTTACGTTTATAAACAGGTTCAATCGCTTGAGTTGTCCCTGTCAAGATAGAGATTGACGAGGTAGGGGCAACAGCCATCAAGTAACCATTACGCATACCATCACTCTTTACTTTTTCTTTAAGTGCCAACCAATCATGTGTATAGCCAAAGAGTCCACCACGGTCAACCAGTTTACAAGCTTCTTTGTTTGCATTGTCAATAGGGAAGATACCTTTAGACCACTCTGAACCTTCATAAGTTGGATACTTACCCTTCTCTATAGCCAAGTCAGATGAAGATTTAATAGCGTAGTAAGAGACAGATTCCATTACTTCATCTATCTTAAGAAAGTGTTCATCTGAACCCCATACTATTTTAGACTCTGCCAACATTTGAGCTTCACCCATGACACCCAAACCAATGGCTCTTGTTTTTTCATTTGTCTTTTTAACTTTTGCCAAGGGGTAGAAGTTTAAGTCAATGACATTGTCAAGCATTCTAATAGCAATAGGGACAACTCTTTCTATATCTGCTTGAGTGTTAATTTTTGACAAGTTGATTGATGCAAGATTACAAACAGCTGTGTCACCATCGGTCTGCTCTTTATCTACCATCCAGATTTGCTTACCTCCAATAGAGTCCAGTGCTGTAATCTTCTTGGCAGGTTTTCTCATTCCATTGTCAACGGTCATCATCTCTTCTTCTTCTAAAATCCTAACAGAACCATCAGAAAATGTCAATCTTATTTTATAATGGTTCGGTGCCGTGTTTTGGAAAATCTCTGTACAGAGGTTAGAGCTTCTTATTATTCCAGTATGTTTATTTGGGTTAGAACGATTGGCTGCATCTTTAAATGCGAGGAAAGGGTTACCTGTCTCAAAGTAGCTTCTTAAAATCTCTTTCCATAAACCTTTGGCAGAAATAGTTTCTCTACTAATATCATCTGTTCCATTTTCAAGTTCTATATAACGCTTTTCAAAATCTTCACCATAAAGGTCGGTTAACTCACGAACTTCATATGGGTCAAAGAGTGTCCATCGTCCATCTTCTTGAACCCTTTGCATAAAGAGGTCATTTAGCCACATAGCAGGGAAAAGGTCATGAGCTCTACGTCGCTCTTCACCAGAGTTCTTTTTAAGGTCAAGGAAGTCACGAACATCAATGTGCCAAGGCTCAATGTAAACAGCAATAGCACCTTTACGAGTTCCTAGTTGGTCAACGGCAATGGCAACATCATTGGCAATTTTTAGGAAAGGAACAATTCCTCCTGCTGCGTGTTTGTGTCCGTCAATATAAGAACCCATACCACGAACCTGTGACCAGTCCCAACCTATTCCTCCACCAAACTTTGACAAGAGTGCCATCTCTTTGTAAACATCAAAAATACCTTCAATATTGTCAGGAGATGAACCGATGTAACAACTTGACAACTGATGTCTTGGCGTACGTGCATTTGAGAGCGTAGGTGTAGCAGCCATGACTTCAAATTTTGACAATATGTCATAAAACTTTTTTGCCCATGTTTGACAATCAAACTCATTTTGAGCCAAGAACATAGCAACCCCCATGAATAGTTGCTGAGGAAGCTCTATGGGTACACCATCTTTGTCTTTTAGTAAATAACGGTCGTAAAGTGTTCGTATGCCCAAGTAGTTAAACTGTAAATCTCTCTCAGGTACCAAATAGTCATTTAAATCATCAAGGTCATACTTCTCTTTAAGCCCCAAGAGAATTCGTCCCTCTTTCTCTCCACGTTCAAAATACTTATTTAGATGAAAATATGGTGTACCCTTTATGCCACCAACATTACGTCCTACCTTATGATAAATGTCATAAATAAAGAGACGAGAAGCAACAAATGTCCAGTCTGGTGTGTCTATGTCAATCTTGTCAACAGCTGTTTTAATCATGGTTTGTTGAATGTTCTCTGATGTCATCATATCTTGAAACTGTAAATTTGCGTCAACTTCCAATTCACTTTGACTCACCCCTTTCAAACCCTCTACAGCTGCAGCTGTATATTTTTGAATTTTTGTAATGTCTAAGGTCTCAATTCTACCACTTCTCTTTACAACTCTTATCATAGTACTTCCTTTGTTCTTATTATTTATATTACTTAAATTTTAC